>ENA-UOUL01001172-UOUL01001172.1-bioreactor-metagenome-genome-assembly--contig:-NODE-1172-length-39083-cov-6.225017_pt1 | contig 39083 bp, 29 predicted proteins | sample MGYA00249838_ERZ747220 | MGnify/ENA primary metagenome ERZ747220 (study PRJEB28778, sample SAMN05720191) | bioreactor metagenome | isolation source: Anaerobic biogas reactor | place: USA:Washington... | reverse complement strand
TGTGTGCGGCAAGCCCAGCCGCGCGGCCGTGCGCTGCTGCCACGCCTCGTCACCGTAGGGCCGGTTACGCCTAACGCATAGTCGCAGCTTTTCGAGTTCCTTGCCGGGCAGCGGCGTGTTCACCGCGGGCACCCAGTTCCGCGGGCGCGCCAAAGGCCATTCACTCAGCAGCGCCCGCAGCTCGCGGCTGCCGCTGCGGCGCACCCACAAGCTGCCCCAGCGCCACTGCTCGGCCCGCGAGACCAGCCCGGCGGTCAGGGCGTTCCGCTCCACATACCGGCAGACGGTCAGGAAGTGCGCATCGTCCTGCACGGGCAGGCTCTTGAAGCGCCCCTGGTACAAGTGGCCGCAGCCGACCGTGCGGTGCGCCACGTGCCAGCGCATCGCGTGCGTGTGCGCCAGCCAGCGTACGAAGGCCGTCAACTCACCGTCGGCCCGCGGCCAGAGCACGAAATGCCAATGGTTGGGCATCAGGCACCAGGCCAGGATGCGCGTTGGGTGCCGCGCTTGGGCCTGGCACAACAACTGCTCAAAGGCGGCGTAGTCGGCCTCCTTGCGAAACAAAGGCAGGCGTGCCACGGCCCGGTTGAGCACGTGATAAACGAAACCACCGGGTGCTGCGCGTGCTTGTCTTGCCATGCGGTCAACTTAGCCGATTGCGCAGCACGCGCCAACAAACGGCGCTAAGAAACTAGCTGCGTCCCCGTTTCACACCCAAGAAACTAGCTGCGTCCCCGTTTCACACCCATGCGTCCCCGTTTCACACCCTAAACTAGCTGCGTCCCCGTTTCACACCCTTCACACCCTGACGCGCCATTCGCTGGTATTGCTTCGCCCAGCTTTCAAGCAGCGCGACATCTTCGGGCGCGAACGGCCGATCCTCGCTCAGAGCAGCCAGCGGGCAGCGGAATTCGAGGCCGTGATAGGCGAGCGTAATTGTGGCGCACGCGCTGGGTGCTTCTGACATCCCCAATACTCCGGGTTCGAGGACGGTTGTTCGGACTGGCACAGTCCTCATTAGCCTGAGGCGGAACGGAATGCAAGCGTTGCCGGACCTCTATGACCGCAAATAAGACACTACTTGTCGCCAAGCGAAAACGGCGCGCGTGCAGTTAGAGTGGGGGCGGTAGGAGAAATTCTAAAAATTTCTCCATTTTCTTGTAAGAGTTGGGCGCCGTTTACGTTTTATACCTGGGAGCGCGGGACGGCGGTTTACGGGGCACGATTTGGCCGCCCTCGGGGTGACGGCGCGGGCCAGGTGAGGAGGAGAGCGTCATGGTCAGGCGAGCCGGCAAGCAGGTCAGGCGGTCCGTGTTCCCGCGGCTCGTGGTGCAACGCAAGTCTCACGCCGGCAGCAGGTTACTGAGCGCGCGCGAGTGGCGTGAAGCGGCGCAATTCTTTCGGCTGTCGCCGATTGAGCTGGGGGTCGTCAAAGGCATTTTTGACGAGTTGACGGCAGCACAAATGGGGCGGAAGCTCGGGCTGGCGGAGCGTACAGTCCGCGCGTACGCGCGGCGCGTGCGGCTCAAGCTGCGAGCGGAGCGTAAGCATATAGTCGTTCTGAGAGTCTTCAGGTGGTTTACCAGCCGCGACCGGCGAACTGAGCCGCCCCTGACAGCTTAGAAGCCTGTCCCGCAACAAATCGCAGGCGGCTTGGCCCGGCGCTGCCGCTGCGGTAGCATGGCCGCCCGGTTTTGTTAGGTCTTGTGGCTGCAAAGAGTTAGGTGCATGTTTAAACCGTTGCTCGTCATTCCGCCCGCCCCGGCTCGCTGGCCGGCGCTGCGCGAACTGCCGATTCACCCCGACCCGCTGTGGCAGGACGACCTCGAGAAACGCTTTGCGCAGGGCCTGCCGCGCAGTCAGGACGCGTTCGCCATCATCCCTGACGGCGGGCTCGTGCTGGGCTGTGCCGCGCTCAGTAAGCGGCATGACCTGGGCGTGATGAGCCGGCTGTTCGTGCAGCCGGAGCATCGCGGGCGTGGTTATGCGCGGCGGCTGCTGGAGACGCTGATCGCATGGTTCGACATGACCGGCGGGAAGTGGCTGTATGCCACCGCGACGGCAGATTTGGCGGAGGGGCTGCTGCGGAAGCTGGGGTTCAAGACGATCCGGCGAGCGCCGCGTACGCCGCACGACGCCGTGGTCGTGATGCGACTGACGGGCGATATTTACGATGACCCCCTGGCTACGGCGGACGGGCGATTGACGATTCACGACGTGTCCCGCGCCAACTGGCCGACGATGGTGGTGCTACTGCACAATCGCCCCGGGCCGGATCCGCGGATTTCGCTGGATGAGTCCGCGGTGGGGGCTGATCGGGCGGCCCTGGAGCTGATTGCCCAGCAGGAAGCCGGCAAGTGCCTGCTCAAAGCGGCGTTTTGCGGGACGCGGCTGATTGCGCTGGGGACGCTGGCGATCGACCAGCCTGGCGAGCGGACGTACGCGATGATCACGCCGCATTCGGATGCGCCGCCGGCGTTGCGCGAGGCGCTGCTGGAAGTGGCGCGGGGCAAGGGATACTCGCAGGTAGATTTCCCCATGGAGGCGCTGGCCGGAGCGGAGGTGGTCGTGCCGATCGTGCCCGCGCCTGCGCCTGAGGCGGACGAGACGGAACGGGGCCGGCAGTAAAACTGCGCCGGCGGACTTTGGTCAATTCGGCAAGCTTTTCACCGCCGTAGGCTTCGCCTGGCGCCCGCTCTATTGATTCATGCCAACGCTGGAGCCGAGCGTCTCGTTGTCCAGGCCGAGCGCCTCGTTTTCCAGGCCGAGCGCCTCCCGAATTTGCTCCAGGTTCTCCAAAAGTGCGCGACGCAGTTCGGCGTCGGCGAGCATCGACTTAATTAGCGGATGGCTGAGCACGGCCACGATGTCTTGGTTTTGCAGGGCCTCGCGCAACTGCGGGTCGCGCTCGATGGCTTCGATATACTTGCGGACCTCCGGCAGGGCGGCGATGGCGTCGAGGCGGCCCTGGTCGGCGGCCGACAACAGGGCCCCGGGGTCGGCGGTCAACTCCAGCATGAGGCCGGCAGTCTGCACGGGCGCTGACTTTTCCAGCGGATTTCGTTGGAGCAGCCATTGCCCGGTGGGGTCGCCGCGCACCGCGGTGCCAAGATTCGAGAGCGTGTTGATGATGCGCTGCTGCGATGGCTGCGAAGTCGCGAGCTGCTGCTGTTGTTGCGTGCGAGCCCGCAGCGTGGCGATTGGGCCAGAGAACGCCGCCAGAAGCCAGCACACGGTCACCACTGCCAAGCCGGCCTCGGCCGAGCCAAGTATGCCGCCGAGCATGTGGTCGCAGGCGCCGGTGAAGCGGCCGCGGCGCACGTGGCGTGACGCTAGGCGAGCCAGGATTGCAGCCAGCGCGATAATTACGGTCGCACTTATCGCAATGCCGGCGAGATTGCCGATGGTCGAAGACAGGCCCCAGTGCGTGCTTACGACGTCGCCCAGGCGACTGCCGTAGTGCGGGGCGAGCCACATCGCCAGCGCTACGCCGCCCCAGCGCAGCACGTGACGAACGCCGCCTTCCCAGTCCACGAGCAGCGCCAGCGGAATGGCGCAGATGGCAGCCACGCGCAGCAACGGACTGCCCCAAACGGCGGCCGCCAACAAGCCGCCATAGAGCAGCAGCCTGAAAGCCACCAGTGGCAGGGGCGTGGATCGGGCGCCGGCGGCAGCGGGGGGCGAACACGGGCGGGCGCGAACGGTCATGTCCTCACATCCACATTATTCATAACGCGACTGATTATTCATAACGCGGCTACGGCCGTCCATTCGTCCGATAGTACGGCGCGACAGTGCAGTGGCACGGTCTGCAAGGGAATTCGCTGGTGCACATCGCATATTTTGCGCTTCCGGCGGCCTGCGGGAAATGACTGGGCTGATAACCGCGGCAAAGCGAAACGGCCCGCCAGGCGGCCTCGTCGCGTCATAACATCAGGTTGCGATTGTCGAACCCGGGGCCGCTTGTCCGATCCAGCCGCCGCTTCAGCCGCGGAGTAATACGCATGAATATGTACGTCGGGACGAGCGGCTATTCCTACCCGCAGTGGAAAGGCACGTTCTACCCGCAGGATTTGCCGGCCAAACAGATGCTCCGTTACTACGGCGAGCATTTCCGGGCGGTGGAAATCAACAATACGTTTTATCGCATGCCCAAGGCGTCCGTGCTGGAGGGCTGGGCCGAGCAGGTTCCGGCGGATTTCCGGTTTGTGCTGAAGGCGCCGCAACGCATCACGCATATACAGCGGCTCAAGGAGGCCGACGAATCGGTTTCGTATCTGCTTGACGTGGCGGCAGTGCTGCGGGAGCGGTTGGGGCCGCTGCTGTTTCAATTGCCGCCAAATCTCAAGAAGGATGTGCCGCGGCTGCGCGCTTTCCTGGCGCTATTGCCCGGGCGGCGGGCGGCGTTTGAGTTTCGGCATCAGTCGTGGTTCGATGACGAGGTGTTCGATTTGATGCGCCGGCATGGGGCGGCGCTATGCGTTGCCGAGGCTGAGAACGACTTGGCGGTCCCGCTCGCGTCGACGGCGGACTGGGGGTATTTGCGGCTCCGGCGGCTGGACTATGGTGAGGCGGATTTGCGAAGGTGGGCAGGGCAAGTGGCGCGGCAGGAGTGGGGCGACGTGTTCGTATTCTTCAAGCACGAGGAAGAGGGCAGGGGGCCGCAGTTGGCAAGGATGTTCTTGCAAATGTTCAACGAGTTTGCGACTGCATGAAGTGCAGCTTCAAGCAGTGCCGCTCAGTTCGCGGCGTCGCTTGGCTCGGAGTTTAGCACAGCTTCCCAGCGGCTTCGGCGGCGCAGCGGGTTGCGGACCAGGGTCAGGAATGAGACAGCATAAACGGCGGCGACCGTCCCCAGGCCCGCCAGCAGGGCGTTGCGGGTGCGGTGCTGACCGGCAATCGTTCTGACCTGGGCGCCGCCGGCCTGAACGGGCGGCAGCAGGCCGCCTTGCTTGGCGGCGGCGATTTGCCGATCGACCTGCGTGATGCGTGACTGGCAGCGCTCGATTTCTGCCGCGGCCTGTTCCATCTCGGCGGTCAGGATTCTGCGCTGCACTACTTCGTCTTCGAGCCGCCGCAGTTCATCCAAGCCGGCGGTGAAGTCGCGAATCAGCCGTTCGCGGGCCGCTTCCAGTTCCTCCACGTTCTGCCGCAGGGTTGAGAGCTGTTCCATCTGTTCGACGCGGGCGCGCTCATCGGCTTCGAATTGCAGCAGTTGGCGAACGCTGACCTGGCGGCGCTCCAGGCGCGATTGCAAGCCGCGCGCTTGCCGCTCTAAGGCGTCCAGCCGCACGTTGCGGGTGGCGTCGGTGTTGTCGGCCGCGCTGGTCAACTCTGCGTTCCTGGCGTTCAGTTTGGCGAGTTCGCTGCGCAGGACCGCCACGACGACGACTTCACGCGTGCCGCCCTCAGAGCCGCTGGTGAACTGTTCCAGCCGGGCGCGCAACTCATTTTCAAGGCCCTTCGTTTCGCCGCAGAACTGGCGGGCCTGGTCGGCGGCGGCAACCTGGCGGTTGATCAGGTCTGCCAGCTCGACCGTGGCGTCGACATCGCGCAGTTGCGCCGCGCCGGCCTCCCACTCGACCACAAACTCTTCCAAGCGCTTTTGGAATGCGGCCAGCTTGGACTCGAAATCCTCCAGGACCGCGGCAACCTGCGGCGGCGGCTGGAGCCCGCGTTGTTCGGCGACGACGGCGGCCGTGTCGGACAGTGCGCCTTCCAAGTTCTTGAGCGGGTCGGAGAGCAGCAGCATGGCCACGCGCATTTCGCTGCGGTACTCAACCAGGGCAGCGTGGAATTCCTTCAGGTCGGCTTGGTACATCTCGTCCGCGAGCAGGGCGTTCTCATAGTCGGCCGGCAACACGTTTCCACGCCGCACGGGCATTTTCTCCAGGTCTACCAGCCGGGACTGGGCTTCGACGAGGTTCTTGCTGCGCAGCTCATAATCGCGACGGAGTTCATCGGAGGCGGCCCGGGCCTGGTCGCGTTGCTCTTCTGTGGCCAGTGTAGCGATGGTGTTCTCGCGGCTGGTTTGCTTCTGTTGAGCGGCGCGCATCTGGTTTTCAAGCGCGGCGCGCTCGGTATTGAGTTGGGCGATGGTTTCCGCCACTTCGGCGGATTCGATCCCCGCGCTGGATTGGACGGCGTAGCGGGCAGCCGCGCTTTCCACCAGCGGCTGCAACAGCTCGGGTTGCGAGCCGCGGGTTGTGATGCGAATCAGGGGCGCATCGGCCGCGGCCTCGATTCGCACCTGTCCGGCTGCGCGCAACTGGCGCCAGGCAGGAGAAAACGCGTGGCCGTCTAACAAGTCTTCGATCAGATTCGGGGTGCGCAGCCGTTGCTCGTGCGCGAGGGCGAAGCGCGGCTCGGTGCCGGGCGGGAGCTGCAACTCGGCGGCGGCCTCGTAAACCGGCCTTTCAAGCGAGAACCAGGCGAAGGCGGCGATGCCTGCCCCCAGCAGGGACAGGACTCCCGTTCGCAGCCACCAGCGCCCGGGGCGGACGAGCGAGGAGTGCTGAGCGGCCCGCATTTCGGCGGCCTCGTTGGAAAGGGCGGCGCGGGCTTGCGCGATCTGATCTTCCTCGCGCCGGCGCCGTTGCTCTGACTCAACGGCGGAGCGTTCCAGGGCGGCGCGCTGTGCCGCCAGTTCCTGCAGCTCCAGTTCGGCCGCAAGCTGGCGCTGGCGCACTTCGGCGTCGCGGGCCTCGGCTTGTTCGCGGAGGGCCAGGGCTTGCTCGCGTTGCAGTTGGGCGTCCTCGAGGGCGCGCTGCGTGTGGTCGTCCAATTCTCTGCGGCGGGCTTCGATCTGGGCCTCGGTCTCGGCCAGGCAGGCGGTTTCAGTTTCGAGGTTGGCGGCGCGGGCCCGCAGTTGCTCTTCGTAGTCGGCGAGCCGGCGCAGGCGTTGTTCGTGCTCGGCCTGCGCTTTGATCAGGGCGGTGCGTTGGGCGCAGATCTGGTCCAGCTCGCGTGAAAAGTCGTCGCGCTGCACGGCGGATGAGGCGGCTTCTAACTCGAGCTGCCGTGCGCGCTGTTCGAGTTCCTGTTGTTTCTGCTCCAGGGCGCGTTCGGTTTGAGCCAGTTTGGCGCGATGTTGCGCGACTTGTGCCTGCTGGGCTTGCAGTTCGCCCTGCTGGCGGTCCAGCGCGGCCAAGCGCTGCTCCAGTTGGGCCGTCTCGCGTTCCAGCGCGGTTGTCCGCGCGCGGAGGGCCTCCTGGGCGCGCTCGATGGCGAGGGCCTGGTTCTGAAGTTGCTGGCGCTGTTGTTCCAATTTTTCGCGCTGCTGGACGATCTCGGCGTGGGCGAGGCGCACGCGGTTTTCGATGTCCCGTTCGCGCTGGCGAATGCGCGTGATGCGTTGGCGCAAGTTCTCGCGGTCGGTGACGCGCAGCTTGAGGAGCGTGTCCTGACGATGCCGGACGCGGTCGGCCTGTTCGGACAGTTCGCGCTGGGCCTGCGCCAGCGACGCTTCGCGATCCAGGAGGCGCTCCTCAAGCTCCTTCAAACGTTCGGCGCGGGCGGATAGCTCGAGGGCCTGAGCGTCCAGCGCGGCGCAGCGCTGGCGCAAGCGTTCTTGCGACTCAGCCCAACCGGGAGGCGCGCCCTGGCGGTGCTGGCCCTGCAGGAGGCGGAATTGACGCTCCAGGTCGCGTTCGCGTTCGCGGAGGGCGAGCTCGCGCGCCACGAGCTCCTCCATGCGCGCCCGGATCTCCCCGATGAGCGGCTTGATGGCGTCGCCGTTGTCCAGCGCTGCGGCGCGCACGGCAAACTCCTCGACGCTGTCGCTTCGAAGCTCTGGGGGCTGGCCCGCTTGCGCACTGCGGGCCCGACCCGTCCCTGGAACCGAGCTTTGTTGGTCCGGTAAATCTTCCATCGGGCTACCAGCGGCAGGCGCGATCCCCGCCGCCACTCACGCCGCCAGTGCCATTGTAACTATCGGTTCAATGGCCGCACCTGTCGCGGTAAGGCGCGCGGGGGCGGCATGAACCGCGCGGTCCGGGGGCGTGGGCTCGTGGCTTGCAATTCCGCGCGAAGTGATTACCGTTTTAGATAGTTCTGAAACTTTTACGGAGAGAAGCATGTTGTCGGGCCTGGCGGAGTGCAGGAACCTGCTGGTGCGGCGCTGGGGCGAAATGGGCGGCTACTGGGGGATCAACCGCACCATGGCCGAGATACATGCGCTGCTCTTTGTATCCGGCGAAGCGCTGTGCACCGACGACATCATGGCGCAGTTGCACATCTCGCGCGGCAACGCCAGCATGAATCTGCGCGGCCTGGTAGATTGGGGGCTGGTTCAGCGGCAGCATCGGCTGGGCGACCGCAAGGAGTACTTCCAGGCCGACGGCGACGTGTGGCACATGTTCGAGACGATCATGCGCGAGCGGCGGCGGCGCGAGGTCGAGCCGATTCTCAACGCCATCGAGCGCTGCCGGGCGATAATGAGTTCGCCGGGCCAGCCGGCGACCGCGCAGGGCGAGGATTTTCTGCGCCGGCTGGATGAGCTGCGCCGCTTTCTGTCGACCATGGGTACCCTGTTCGAGATGGTGGTGCAGTTTGGGCCGGATGGTATCGACGGACTCCTGCGGCTCGCGGGGGCCGGCGTGCCGGCCGGGCGTCCGGCCAGCGGGCAGCCGCGCACGTTGGAAACGCGGCTGGCGGCGGCACCGGGGGCCGGCGGGCGGCCGCTTTCACAGAATGGGCGCGCGTGCGACAAGAGGCGCAAAAGTGGCCGCGGCGGGCGCAAGGCGCGGATTTAGGCCATTAGGATTTAGGGATCGCAAGGCGGGTAACATGACAGATGCAGAATTGGCCCAGGCGTTGAGGCAGGCGGCGCTCTTGGAAGGGGATTTTACGTTGCGCTCGGGCCGCAAGAGCAAGTACTACCTGGATAAGTACCTCTTCGAGACGCGCCCGGAGTTGCTGCGCGAGCTGGCGCTACGGTTCGCGCGCTTCGTCGATCAGAATACGGATCGCATCGCCGGGGCGGAACTGGGCGGCATTGCTCTGGCCGCGGCGGCCGCGCTCGAGACGGGCCGGCCGTTTGTGATCGTGCGCAACTCGAAGAAGGCGGGGTATGGGACCGGCAAATTGATTGAGGGCCGGCTCAACCCCAAAGAGCGCGTGTTGCTGGTCGAGGATATCGCGACTTCGGGCGGGCAGGCGGTGGAGGCGATAAACACGCTGCGCGCCTCGGGCGCGGAAGTGACTGGGGTCGTCGTGGTGATCGATCGTCAGGAGGGCGGTCGGCAAGCGATCGAAAGTACCGGGGTGGCGTTCCACGCTCTGTTTCGCTCTGAGGACCTGGGTATTCGGCCGGAGGGATAAAGGAAGAAGCTCAGGAATCTAGGCGCGACGGGCTCAGGGAGCGAGGGGCGCATCCCCGGAATTCTCTTGGTCGCGTTCTTTAAAATACCTGGATACTCTGGTGCGCAATCAAAGTGGGGAGCCAAGCTCGCGCTTGACTCCCCACTGCAAAGGCTCCCCTTCTGGCTGTCCGATGGGCTGCGCCGCGGTTCCACTCGCTGCTTTTCCAGTGCGGCCGGTGGGATGGGGCGCCGACCTTCACACCGGCGGTCTATGGCGGAATTCAAGGCTCCCGGTCGTGAGTCACGCGGCTAGCGTGAAGAACAGAGTACGAGTGAATACACGGAGGCGATCTCACAACGGGGAGCCATTAATTCTGGGGCCTCTGGCGCGGCCGAAACGGTCTTTGGTTGTCTACAGCGCTAATTGGCGCGCCTGTTCGGCAGTACGAGCGTGACGCACTCCTGCACCGCCGTCCGTGAGAGTATGCATTACAAAATTAACGTGGGGCTGAATTTCTAATGACGTTCTTGTCAAGTGGGAATTGTGTACTCGGAAAATCCACTCACAGGTCGAATACACTCACTGGTCATGGTGCGTTCGGGAGTAGTGTGCCGCCCAGAATCCGCTGCACCCGCTGCGAGTTCCGCACAATGAGCGTGCCTTCGAAAATGGAGAGCGTTCCGCGCCCGCCGTTGACTTCCCAAGTATCCGGCTCCACCGAAGCGGTGATTGCGGCTATCAGTTCGGCGGCCAGGCGCTCTCTTTCTTCCTCCGCGCTTTCGCCTGTCCGGGCCGGCGGGTCTGCCATACCAATGAAAGCCCCGCTGGCGGCGCGTGCAGTGACCGGGCGCGGCATGGCAACGCCTGGTGCGACGAACGGGTCAATGGTAAATACATAATCCTGAAGTCGTCCGACGAAGAGCTGTGCTGGACGGCCTTGGCGAGACTGCAGCAGGTCATGCACCGGATAGGTGCGCGTCACTAGCTCGTCGTCGAGATCCTGCCTGGCCGCAATGCGTATCAAATTCCGGCCCACCTCGTAGCCCAGCTTTTCCTTTTCGCGGTTCACGTCCGCAATTAACAAATCCAGGTAACTGCCGACCGTCAGTTGCGTGCCCGCCAGGCTGACCGGCGTGTCGGGCCTGATGCCGAATGCGGCCAAACGGTTCCAGTTCACCGAAATGTTGATATCTGCGGTTTCCGCCAGCCATATCAAGGCGCGCTCCAGAGACGCGTTCTCGAGGCGCACGTCCGGCAGGCTGATTCGCAGCACCTGCGCGGCCGAGCGCTCGTTGGCCGGCTGCGTGGCGGGTGGGGGCTCCTCCAGCGGGACCGGCTGCGTGTTGGGCTGGGCGTGCGACAGCGCGAGTATGGTGTGGACTAAGGAAAATAGGATGATTGGGACCATGGCGTGCTCCTCCGAGCGCCGGTCGCACACGTTGCGCCCGTACGAGTTGATTGTCTCACGTCCGCGGGAAATTGCCAGAAAAATCAGGACGCAGGGGCCGGTGCGGAGTGTTCTCGCGTACTGAAGAGATGACGAGTCTAAGGGTGCCGGCGGCGAGCTATGCCGTTGACGCTGCGTTGCTTGCGTCTGCCCTGGGCATGCCCGCGCTTGGCGCTTGGGCATGGCACCCAACCCGGCCGGCATACGGGCGTTCAGTACCCGACGGTGGGGTGCGCGACCGTCGAGCAAGAACGTTTTTTGCGGCGCTTTACAGTTGGTGGAAAGCGCATTATATTAGTGCTATATCAATGGTGGTGTTCGATAGATGCCGAGGGAAGGAGGAGTGATTCGGCCGCGACGTCCGAGTAAACGAAGGCCGCAAAGCCAATAGGGCCGGCAATGGGGCCGAGGCTTGGATGGATCGCGAGCATCGTGCGAGTGCCGCTACGGTTACCCGCGTCTGAGTGGCGCGGGGTCGGAGTGGAGGATGCGGTGCCCGGGCCAGAGTGGGCCGGGCTACTGCATTTATGGGACTATGCGTGTGCAAGTCCGGCTGTCACCAAGCTGCATGGCGCTTTGCAGATCGCCCGTTTGACGGTTCGCGTCAAAGGCGGCATGCTCGCAGGCGATGGCGTCGCTAACCCGATTGTCTCCGGCAAAGATCAACCTCACGCTACGTGTGACCGGCCTGCGCCCCGACGGATTCCACGAAATTGAATCGCTGGTGGCGCTGGTTACGCTGCACGACAGCATCACAGTCGTGCGGCGCGCCGACGGCAAGCAGGTTTTACAGTGCGATGACCCGCGGCTGCCCTGCGACGAGCGAAACCTCGCACTGCGAGCCGCGGCCGAACTGGCCAAGGAATGCGGCGTCACAGGCGGCTTTGAGCTGGTGCTGCAAAAGCGGATTCCTATGGGGGCGGGTTTGGGCGGTGGCAGCTCGAATGCGGCCACGACGCTGCTGTTGCTCGACGAACTGTGGGGGCTGCATTTGTCGCGTGAGCGGCTGACGCAGATCGGGGCACGCGTCGGATCGGACGTGCCGCTATTTTTGAATGGGGCGGTGTCGATTATTCGCGGGCGCGGCGAGGAGGTGGAGCCGGTGGAGGTGCCGCTGGCGGGCTGCGTACTGCTGCTGATGCCGGATTTGCACTCGGCGACGGCGGACGTGTACCGCGCCTGGGATAGTCTGGCCGTACATCCGCCGCGCACAGAGTTGAGCGAAGTGCTGACGCGGGTCCATCAGCCGGCGGAATTTTCGCGAGTGCTTTTCAACGATCTGGAGGACGCGGCGCTGCAGGTTCAGCCGGAGCTGGGCCGGCTGGCAGGGGAGCTGCGCCGCATTCTGGCGTGCCCCGTACACATGACGGGGTCAGGGGCGGCGTTTTTCTGCGTGCTGGAGAGGACGGAGGCGCGGAAGGCCGCCGACGACATTCGCGCCGCCGGCTTAGCGGTGCGCGTGGAGCAAGTTGATTTCGTTGCATCCAAAGGGCGGGCGACGCAGTGATAAGGTGATAGAGTGATATAGTGATAAAGTGATTCCGCAGGCCACCCTTTATCACGCTATCACTTTATCACCTTATCACTAAACCGTTCTGCCGTTGGCTTCTATTGGCCGAAAAGTTGTCGCCAGATAGCCGGCCCGTTGTCGGCGAAGACGAGTGCCGCGCCCATTAGCGCGCCGCCCGCAATAATGCCGGATGCGACCGGAATCGTGTAGGTCTCCGCCCATTTGGGCCATTTGCGCTCGAGCAACAGCGCCGCCAGCGCGCCCAGGAAGAACAGCACGCTATTGTAAAACGGGAAGGTCCAGGCCAGCCCGACGCCTGAGGCGGAAGGGATAAACTTGCGGTACTTCGGCAGCAAGCGCTCCAGCAACGGGAGCGCTACACCCACCAAGCCCCCGATTACCATCGACCATGTTTTCACCGGGCCAAGCGCCGCCAGGCCGTCGCTCAGGGCGACCGCCACCGCCCGCCAAGTTTGCGCCGAAGGAGCCGGGAATCGGTCCGTCCCGAGCGCCGTCGCATCCGGCACCATCAATTGGAAGCCGAGCACCGACACCAACGTGCCCATGAAAATGCCAGAAAACTGTGCGATGAACTGTCTGCGCGGATTGGCGCCCAGCAAGTAGCCGCTCTTAAGATCAATCAGCAAGTCGCTGGATGAGTCCGCCGCCCCGGCCGTGACACACGCCGTCATCAACGTGACGTTCGCGCTGCCGGGGTGAATGGCCCCGAAGGTGAGCTGCGTGATCTGGCCCATCGCGCCCACCGGCGTAGTGTCGGTTTCGCCCGTGACGCGGCAGGCGACGAGCGCCAGGGCAAACGACAGCATGACGGCCACCACCGTAATCCAGACAGGAACGCCGAAGGTCGTCCAGGCCAGATAGGCCAGACCGGTTAGGCCGACCAGTTGGCCGATGACAAACCAGGAGGCAGGCGTCTCGATCCGCTGTAATGGGTCATCGCTTCTGCGGCCACGAGAAAAGATCATCTGCCCGAACCCAGCGAAGGCGCGCAGGGCGCTGCGCCACTGCAACGCGAACGAGAGCAGCCCCGCCGTGACCATGCACGAGGCACCGCCCCAGAGTGTCCAGTTGATGAGCTCCTTGTACTGGCTGCCGATGATCGTTCCGCCCTGCGCCATGTAGTGCTGCAGCAGCGGCACGAAGATCACCCAGCACAGTACGCCGCCCACCAGCATGCTGGTGCTGATCCGAAGTCCCGTGATCGCGCCGGCTGCAATGAAGATCGGGTCCCAAACGAAACTGACCGTCCGACCGACCCAGTTCGTACCCAGCGCGGCCAGGTTTGCCCGGCTCAGAATCTCCCCCAGGGCGAACGGGCCGAGCTTCTCGCTGATCAGGTGCAACCCATCGCACCAGAAGTTGTTAAGCGCGCTGAGCAGGCCCGCCAGGCCGAGCGCTTTGGCGGCCTTCATCCCGCCGCCGCCGGTCGAGTGCAAGGCGCGGAGCGTCTCAGCCGCTGCGACACCGCTGGGAAAGCGCAACTGCTCGATGTTGATCATCTGGCGTTTCATGGGGATGGCCATGGTCACGCCCAGGACCGCCAGGAAAAACACCCACGCCATGAGCGTCAGCGTGGGCAGGCTGTGACCATTGATGAGGATGTATGCCGCGATGGCCGAGACGAGCGTTCCGCCGGTGGAGTAGCCGGCCGCGCTGGCCGTGGACTGCATGCAATTGTTCTCGAGAATCGTCATGCGAGTGCGGGCCAACCCAAGGCGGTAGAGGGTGGTCCAGATGGCGTACGAGAGGATGCAGGCAGTGATGGCGACGCCGATGCCCCAGCCGGTCTTCAGGCCGATGTACAGGTTGGTCAGCGACAGGATTCCGCCCAGGACGGAACCCATAAGAACGGCCCGCCAGGTGAGTTGGGCCATCGAGTCACCGCGGTTTTTGTAGACCTGCTCGTACCACTGGCGTTCGATTTCCTCTGGAGAGCCAGAGAAGCCGGCCAGGGGGAGCGGTTTTTCGAGTTGATCACTTTGGGAGCGCTCACGCCCAGAGTCCTGCGGGGGCGCTGCGGCGGGCGAGGCGGTTTCGTTCTTCATACGCGATTCAACCTGGCGCTTGTGTCGAAGGGGCGATCTCGTGGCTCCGCTGCGCGTGTGGGGGGCCCGGTTCTCAAAGCGGTCTGGTCCGAGGCGGCGCGCTAGTGGCCGGGCGGGATTGTGGGCCACTGAGGAGCGGGTGGCAAGGCCGGGCGGTTGAGATTGCAGGTGTGAAAGCCGAACCGATAAATTCTGACTTATCCGTAGGGCACACTGGACTTTGTCCGGAGACCCGCATTTGATTGTTTGTAACGCTTCGCTTCGCAGCAGGCGCGTTGGCTGTTGAAGCGAGTCGGTTTCGCCACGCTGGAGATAAACGGACGTTAAGAATTCCGTCCCCGTTGGTCCTGAAAAGAGAGCGGAGGGGAAAGAAGTAGTCCTGAGCCGGTTAACGTGCGGTCAGCACGTAGCCGGCTCGGGCTGTTATATGGGGTACGTACGGGCGCGATTGTGCTCGGATTTGGGCATCGGGGGCGAGCGAGAAGGCACTCTTGCATGTCCGCGCTTAGCACTTGGGCATGCCCGCGCTTACAGCTTGGGCATGGCACCCGCATGCCCGCGCTTACAGCTTGGGCATGGCACCCGCGTCTGGGCATGGCACCCGCGCTTGGGCATGGCATGGGCGCTTCAGCTCTTCGTCTGTGATATCCGGCGGACCGCGAGTTGATACATCGTCCGTCCCTCGCGCAAGTACTTGATCTCGAAGTTCGTCGCGATGCGTGCTTCCGCGACGCCGAAATCCGGATCGTCGAAGGGGATGGGCTCCAGCTCCGGATGGTTCAGCAACAGGTCGCGAATTATTTCAAAGTACTCGGCGTGATCGGTCTGCACGGCCCACCGGCCGCCGGGGATCAGGCAGGCGGCTGCCACGTCGACGAACGGTTTTTGGAAGAGGCGGCGCTTGTGGTGGCGACGTTTGGGCCAGGGGTCGGGGTGGTAAACGTGCAACGCCAGCAGGGAGTCGCGCGGGCATTTGGCGCGGACGAAGTAACTAGCATCGGACCGCAGGATGCGGACATTCCGTACGTTCCAGCGTTGCATGCGGTCGACCGCGAAACGATAAAACTCGTTGGACCATTCGATGCCGAGAAAATTACGCTGCGGATAGGCTCGTGCCCGCCGCAAAAGGAACCCGCCCTTGCCGATGCCGATTTCAAGCTCCACCGGGTGGTCATTGCCGAAGAAGGCCGACCAGCGCAGATTCTCGAGTTCGTCCGGGTGGACGGGTACGGGGGGCGCCGGTGTGGGGGTTGGTAGCGGTTGTTCGGGCATACGGGGCCATTGTGGGGGAGCGAGCCAAGCGGAGCAAGGAAACGCCGGGTGGGCGCCTTCCTGGTTATCCTGTTAAGGACACGCAAATTTTGATTGCTTTTTTTTGTCCGCGTCTGCTATTCTGAAACGTGTTGGCGGGAGGTCCACGCCGGCAGCCCGGCGCGCCCACCAGCAGGTCGTGGATTGAAGGCCCTAAAAGATAAGATACCGGATTGGGGGCGAGGAGAGCCGTATGAATGCGCGGCGAGCCAGGCACAGCCATATTTGCGGATGTTTAGCAAGTGTGTTGTTGCTCGTGTCGGCGAGTGGAGCGCTGGCGCAGGAAAGGAATTATTTGATCGTGTCCGCGCCGGAGTACGTGGGTAGCGCTCCGCTGACGCAATTCATCAATCACCGGACGTCGAGAGGTTTCAATGTATCCGTCTACAGCGTACCCCCCGGCACGAGCCGCCAGGACATCAAGGCCCATATTCAAAGCCTCTGGGGTACGCCGGACGCGCCGGAATTTCTGCTGATCGTGGGCGACACCAGTGGGGCGACCTCGACCGGCACGACTATTCCACACTGGGTGGGACAGGGCAGCCGGCAGGCCACGACCGACCTGCCCTACGCGTGCATGGACGCCGGGGACGACTGGTATCCGGATATGTTCCATGGCCGGTTCTCGGTAACCAGCGTCAACATGCTGCAGCAAGTAGTGGACAAGACGATCTGCGTCGAGTCGGGCAACTTCAGCGATCCCAATTACGTTCGCCGGGCCGCGATGCTGGCCACTGATGACCCGACCGCGGGGGCGTCGACCTTGCACGAAATGATCATCAGCAGCTTCCTGGAGCCGGCCGGCTTCACCGTCACGCGCGTGTATGCCGCGGCCGGTGGAAGCACGGCGCACATTTCCGCGGCGGTGAACGCCGGCGTGCTCTTTACCGTGTACTTTGGTCACAGCGGCTCGGGCGGCTGGTCGTCGCCCAGTTTCAGCCAGTCAAACGTGAATGCCTTGACCAATGAGGGGCTATACGGGCTGACAATGGGCTGGTCGTGCAACACCGCCCACTATGACTATGACGAGTGCTTCGGCGAAACCTGGCTGCGGGCGGCGAACAAGGGCGCCGCGGCGTACCTGTCAGCTTCGAATTTCGTTTGGTGGAGCGGCTACGAGGCCTGGGAGTCCTCGCGGCGCATGGAGAACTACTTTTTCAAGGCGGTTTTCAGGAAGAAAATCTGGGAGGTGGGGCCGGCTTGGCAGGATGCACTATGGGCGATTTTGGGCGACCCGGCTTTCGGCCCAACACACGACCACACACGCAACATCTTCGAGCAGATGGTCCTGCTGGGCGATCCGGCCTTGAGACTGCCGCTACGGGCGCTGGACCTATCGCTGGCGAACGGCTGGCCCGAATTCATCCCGCCCGACGTACCCACGCCGATCGTACTGCGCATTGCCGATGCAATTCAAAGCTATGTGGCGGATTCCGGCCAGTTGCATTACCGCTATTCCGGCGGCGAGTATGAGGTTGTGCCGCTGGTTCCGTTGGGTGACGGGCTTTATGTGGGCACTCTGCCGCCGCCGGGCTGCAGCGCAGCGCCGGAATACTACTTCAGCGCCATGGGTGACCAGGAGGACACGGTTTACCTGCCGGAGGACGCGCCGCGGCAGGTCCTCACCTCGATCGTTGCGACGACCACCACGCTGTTTACGGACGACTTCGAAGCCGATCAGGGCTGGACCGTCTGGAACGATCCGGGGCTGACGACCGGCGCTTGGGAGCGGGCCATACCGCTCGGGACGGGCCAGGTGGGGGCACCGGTAGCTGACTACGACGGTTCGGGGCAATGCTTTGTTACCGACAATCGCGGCGGCGCGTATGACGTGGACGGCGGGCCGACGCGTTTAATTTCGCCAACGATTGACATCAGCGGGATGAACGACGTGTACGTGCGCTACGCGCGTTGGGCCTATTGCGATGATGGGCTTCCGCCGGCACAGGACTTTCTGGACGTCGAGTTCTCCGCGGACGACGGGACGACCTGGACGGCGGTTGAGCACGTTTCCGGGTCGGGCGGCTGGGTCAGACAGGAGATTCGCGTAAGTGACTTCGTGCCGCTGACGGCGCAATTCAAGATGCGGTTCTCGATTAACGACACGCCGAACAACTCGCTCACCGAAGCGGGCCTGGACGCGGTTGTGATTTACGACCGGGCGTGCGGGCTGGAAGCGATGCTGGGCGATCTTAATTGCGACGGCGCGTTGAACGTGTTTGACATTGATCCGTTCGTGCTGGCCTTGACAGAGCCCGCGGCATACGCGGCGGCTTATCCGGACTGCGATGCGAACCGGGCGGACTGCAATCGAGACGGCAACGTAAACGTCTTCGACATTGATCCGTTCGTGCAGTTGATAACGGGGGGCTGATCAACGCCCCAGGCTGCAGCGCGGGCGTGCATTCGCCGCGAGTCCGGCTATTGACGGGCTGCGCAGGGTGGGCACCCGTTCGCGCTTTTCGGCGCAGCGGCACACCGCTCAAAGTCCGCGGCGCGTGACCAGATACGTCGCGAAGCTGCCCAGCCAGTGCCCGCCTTCGTACTGTTGGTCGTCCAGCGCGGCCAGTCCGGCTTGCCGATGCGCGCGGGCCGCTGCTTGGAGAGTTACGATGCGCGGGTCGCCTGCCGGAAGGCCGGAGGCGATGCCTTCCAGCATCCAGGCGCGCGAGAGATTGAGTCCGTCCAGGTGCACGAGCTGGGGGTCGGTGCGGTCGCTCACGACAGCCGGCGGCAGCCAGTCGCGCGATTCGCCGCCCTTCAGATCCGGTAAGAACGCGCTGAGCCAAGCGGCAAATTCGGGGGGCGGAAGAATGCGCCGCAGCACGTCGGCCTCGGCCAGAATGGGTGAGAGGAAGGCTTGGCCGTCGGGTTCGAAGGCCAGGTTCGCGCCGCGGTCGTTCTGGAAATAGGCCAAGGCACGGTCGGTAACCAGGGCGGCGAACTCGCGATTGCCGCGCGACCGTGCCCAGTCGAGCAGCAAGCCAAGTGCGAACGCGGTCTGTGTGTGCTCGCCGGTTCGCACCGGGTGGGTGAGCTTCGGCAGCCAATCCGAAAAGCGTTCGACTGCCACCTGCTCGAGCGGTTCGAGTGTGCGGGCCCACTCGCGCGCCTGCGGATCGTCCCATTCGTGGAGCTCGGCCGAGAGTTGCAGCAGCCACGCCAACCCATACGGACGCTCGAAGCTCTTGCGCCCGGGGCCGCGAAGGTAATTCAGCTCAGCAACCACCTTTTCTGGAACGAAGCTCTCGGCCAGGGCGGCTCGGGCGCGAGGCACGAAGTCCGCCTGTGGGTACATGCGGCAGAGCCGGACCAGGAGCCAGTGTCCGTGCACGGAAGAGTGCCAATCGTAACATCCGCAGAATACTGGAGTTAGCTCGCGGGGTGGGGCGACGTCGGCGTCAGAGTTGAGGACATGTGCGATCTTGTTGGGATAGTCCTTATGAATACATGCGAGTGCCAGGTTTGCAAACCGGGCTACGGCGTCCGGGCTCAGGGTCGGCTCAGGCGGGGGCGGGGCGGTGAGCAGCAGGCCAATCGCGACGAATGGCAGGGGCATAGTTTGTCTCCTTGTGGGTCCTAATATACTAAGGTGCGACGCACGAGTCAGGGGTCAGAAGCGAGAGTGGGAAGATAATTATGGCCACCGCGTCCCTAAATTGATGCCTGCTTGTGCCCGGCCGTGCGTTCGGGCTTGGGCATGGCCTTGAGGCGTACTGGGTTGCCGCGCCTGGTTGCCCGGGTCATAAGCCGCGTGGATTTAAGATTGCTTTTTGTGTGCCGCGTGTGCTATTTTAAGGTGAATGCTGCGGACGGCAGGGGCACGGTCGCGCGTGCGCCGGCCGTCCGCGTCGGATGTGACGGCACAGAATATCGTGTGAGTTCAAAAACGGGGCGAGGAGACGCGGAATGAAGGCTTCGCGAGCCGCCTGTAGGTATATGAGCCGGGTCGCGGCGAGCGCGCTGACGCTCGCGCTGACGGCCAACGCTGTGGCGGACAAGAACTATTTGATCGTGTCCGCTCCAAATTACGTGGGCAGCGCGCCCCTGACGCAATTCATCAATCACCGCACCGCACGAGGCTTCAACGTGACGGTCTACAACGTGCCGTCCGGCACGAGCCGCGATAACATCAAGGCGTATATTCAGAGTCTGTGGGGCACACCGAACCAACCTGAGTATCTGCTGATCGTCGGCGACACCAGCGGCAGCAGCTCGACCGGCGCCGCCATCCCGCACTGGGTCGGCGGGGGCAGCCGGCAAGCCACAACCGATCTGCCGTATGCCTGCATGGACGGCGCCGGCGATTGGTACCCGGACATGTACCTCGGGCGATTCTCGGTCACCAGCGTGGCCATGCTGCAGAATGTGGTGGACAAGACAATCTGCGTCGAATCGGGCGGGTTCAGCGATCCGGACTATGCGCGGCGCGCGGCAATGTTGGCAACGGATGATTCAACCGCCGGGGCCCCAGCCCTGCATGATTCGATCATCAACGAGTATTTGGTGCCGGCCGGCTTCACCGCCACGCGCATCTATGCCAGCTCGGGCGGCGGTGCGCCTCAAATTTCGGCCGCGGTGAACCAGGGCGTGCTGTTCACGGTTTATTTTGGGCACAGCGGCTCGACCGGCTGGTCCTCGCCGGGCTTCAGTCAGTCGAACGTGAACGCGCTGACGAACGACGGGAAATACGGATTGACGATGGGCTGGTCGTGCAACACGGCCCACTACGATTACGACGAGTGCTTCGGCGAGACGTGGCTGCGGGCCGCGCACAAGGGCTCGGCGGCCTACTTGTCGGCTTCGAACTACGTGTGGTGGGGCTCGTCGAGCTCATGGGAGTCGTCGCGGCGCATGGAGCGGTACTTCTTCCAGTCGTTCTTTGTGGACAACATCTGGGAGGTCGGCCCAGCCTGGCAGGCGGCGCTATGGAAGATTCTGGCTGATCCGGAATTCGGCCCGGTCCATGACCACACCCGCAATATTTTCGAGGAGATGGTGTTGCTGGGGGATCCGGCCTTGAGGCTGCCGTTCCGGGCCCTGGATATGTTGTTGCCGGACGGGACGCCAGAGTTCATCCCGCCGGATGTCCCGACGACGATCAGGGTGCGCATCGATAATGCAAGTGAGCTGTACGTACCCGATTCGGGTACGTTGTACTACCGGTACGACAAAGGCGACTGGCTGACGGCGCCGCTGGAGCCGGTGGGCGGCTCTCTTTACCAGGCTACGCTGCCCGCGCCGGGCTGCGACGCCAATCCGGAATATTACTTCTGCGCTGCTGGGGATAAGGGCGGGTCGGCTTGCTTGCCGGACGACGCGCCGTTGCACACTTACTTTTCATCCGTCGCAGTGATTACCACCCTGCTTGATGAGGATTTTGAAAGCGCCGATGGCTGGACGGTCGAAACCGATCCCAGCCTTACGTCAGGCGCCTGGGACCGTGGCGTCCCGCCCGGAGCCGGCCAAACGGGAGCACCGCCTGCGGACTACGACGGCTCGGGCAAGTGCTTCGTGACGGATAACCGCGTCGGAAACTACGACGTCGACGGCGGCCCGACCTACCTGCTCTCGCCAACGTTAGACATCAGCGGCATGCAGGAAGTGCACCTGCGCTTCGCGGCCTGGATGTATTGCGACGACGCCATGCCGCCGGACCGGGATTATCTGGATGTGGAATTCTCCAGCGATAACGGCCAGACCTGGGTGATGGTGGAGCGGATTTCGGCGCGTAGCAAGTGGGTCGAGTACGATATCGTCGTTAACAACTTCGTCCCGCTGACCACGCAATTCAGGCTGCGCTTCACGGCTAACGATACGCCCAACAACTCGGTGACCGAGGCGGGCGTGGATAGCATTTGGATCTACGATAACGCCTGCGGGCCCGGACCTCTGCTGGGCGACGTGAATTGCGACGGCTTCGTCAACGTCTTCGACATCGACCCCTTCGTACTGGCGCTGACCGATGAGGTTGCTTATGCGGCCGCCTACCCGGGCTGCGACATTTCGGCGGCCGATGTTAACGAGGACGGCTCGATCAACGTGTTTGACATTGATCCGTTCGTGCTTCGGCTGACGGAATAGTTCGGACTGAGTGACGTTTCCTTAACTCCGAGAAGCGGCCGGGATATTGTTCCCGGCCGCTTCGTTTGTGACGGGGTGCACAAAGCGGTCACGTACGACGCATGCTCTGCATGCGGCAGGGCCGAGCCAGCCTGAAAGCAAGTATCGGGCAAACCCACGAACTCGCCGCCGAGGCCGGCGTTGAGGCCGTGGCGGTCGTGTTCGCAAAGGAGCAGTACCTCGGTATACTGCTGCAATCCGCCCGAAGCGGCGCGGCGGATGCAGAGTGCGCCGTCGAGGCACCGTGGTGCGCTGCCGTAAACGCCACGTGCGTTGAGTACGCACCCTGCGGATAACAGGTGCGTCGCGGACGCACTCCGCGGACAGCTACGAGCAGGTAAATCATGACTGAGATTGCGAATTCTGCGGCCCGCATTGCGACCGCCGGGCGGCGCGGGACTGATGTGCGCTCTGATTGCTGGGTTCAGATTACGCTGGCCGAAAGCGGCGGGATCGATCTGCAGTTGAAGACCAAGGTCGAGGTGATGTACGGCGAGGCGACGCGCAAGCTGGTGCGCGAGGCGCTGGCCGAACTCGGCGTCAAGAACGCCCGCGTTGAAATCGAGGACGCGGGGGCGCTGCCTTGGGTTATGCTGGCGCGGCTCGAGGCGGCCGTGCGCCGGCTGGACGGGCGCGGCGTGACGGACGTCATGGCGGTGCCGGAATGCCTGCCGGAGTTCGTGGCCGGGGCGCAATACCCGACCGAGCGCGAGCGTTTTCGGCGTTCGCGGCTGTATTTGCCGGGTAACGAGCCCAAATTCATGCTGAACGCCGGGCTGCACCAGCCGGACGGCGTGATTCTTGACCTGGAGGACAGCGTTGCGCCGGCGGTGAAGGACGAAGCCCGGCTGATCGTGCGGAACGCGCTGCGCAGCATTGATTTCCGCGGCTCGGAGCGGATGGTGCGCATCAACCAGGGCGAGCGCGGCTTGGTCGATCTGGATTTCCTCGTACCGCACAACCTGCACGTGGTGCTCATTCCGAAGGTGGAAAGTCCGGAGCAGGTGCGCGCCGTAGATGCGCGGATCGATCGTATCCTCGGTTCAAAGCGCCATGGGGACGCCGCCGGTCGCCGGCCGTTCCTGATGCCGATCGTTGAAAGTGCGCTGGGGGCGATCAAGGCGTACGAAATCGCGATTGCGTCGCCGCACGTGATTGCCTTGACGATCGGCCTGGAGGACTACACGGCCGACATCGGCACGCAGCGGACTAGTGAAGGCCGCGAGAGTTTCTGGGCGAGATCCCAGGTGGTGAACGCGGCGCGGGCGGCGGGCGTGCAGCCGATCGACACGGTGTTCTCTGACGTGTCGGACATGGAGGGCCTGCGGGCCAGCGTGCTGGAGGCGAAGGGACTGGGATTCGAGGGTAAGGGCTGCATCCATCCGCGCCAGATCAGGCCGATTCACGAGGCCTTCGCTCCGGCTCCGGCGGAGCTGGAGAAGGCGCAAAAGATCGTCGCGGCGTTCATGGAGGCCGAGGAGAAAGGCCTCGGCGTGGTGTCACTGGGCAGCAAGATGATCGACCCGCCGGTGGTGAAGCGTGCGCTGCGGATAGTCAGATTGGCGGAGGCGCTCGGGTAGGGGAACGGACCCGCCAACTTGACCGGCGGGAGGTCAGGCGCGCCGCACGCAAGGGAGCGCGCATGCGTTGGTGGCGTCGGTACTGGATGGCAGTCGCAGCGCTGCGCTGGATGGCAGTCGCAGCGCTGCTGTGCTTGGCCGTCTGGGGCCTGACGGACGTTCGCTGGCGCGGGCAGTTCCGCGCCGATGCGCCCGAGCTGCACCGGACGGATTTCACGGTCTACACTAACGCCGCCGACGTACTGCTGAGCGGGGGCGACCCGTATGCCGTCCCGGGGCCGCGCGGGTGGTACTATCTTTATCCGCCGCTTTTTGCGCTGCTCGTTTCGCCACTGCGACATTTTGATACTCAATGGCAGGTTGTCATCTGGTTTGCGATCAACGTCGCGTTGGCGTACGGCTGCCTGGCCGAAGGCCGCCGGCTTGGAGTCCGGCTCTGGAAGAACTGTTCGGGACTGGGCCGCGTGGCGGAGCAGCCGCCCGCGTGGGTGGGGATCGTGGCATTCTTGGCCGTGTTGCTGCCATTGCTGGACTGCCTGCAACGCGGCCAGGTCGGCGCGTTGATACTCTTGGCGTTGATGGTGGGGCTGAGGCTGACACTGACCACTGGAAATGCACTGCAGGTTGGCGTCGGTGGCGCCCTGTTGGCTCTGCCGGTCGCGATAAAGGTCACGCCGGCGCTGCCCGTCCTGTTGTATACAGTACTGCTGATTGCTGGCCGTCCGCGCTGGCAGAGCGCGGCGGCATTGGGTGGCCTGTTTGCCGGAAGCACCCTGTTTTGGTTCGGCATTCCCGGCGCCGTTTTGGGCTGGAACGAGAATTTGCGCTTGTTGGCCCGCTGGCGTGACACAGTGGCGGAAAGCGAGACGCTGGTCGCTGATCGTGGCATCAATCCGCTGGCGCTAAGTAATCAGAGCCTCGAAGTAGCTCTGTTCCGTGTCGGTGAGATTGCGCAGCACGGGTTTCCACCGCCGCTGCGAGCTGAACAGGCCGGTCCGGCGGGTGTGCGGTTGACGCCGTTCCCACCACGAAGCGCGGCCGACTGGCGGGCCCCGATCAGCACGGTGCGAATCGGGCTGCTGGTGTTGCTGCTTGCGGCCGCGGTATGCCTGGGGCGCGCTGCAAATTTCTCCGGATTGGCGGCGGCCTTCGGGCTGGGCTGCGCGGCTTCGCTGCTGATTTCGCCGATTTCGTGGGGGCATCACTTCGTCTTGCTGTTTCCGGCCGGGCTGCTGGTACCGGCGTGGTGGCTGCTTCGTGGATGGCGGCGGTTGGCTAAGCTGTGCTCGGCAACGTTGGCAGCGCTGGTGCTCGTACACTACATCTGGATGCCGCTGGCCGGGCCGTGGAGTGTACTGGGGCTTGGGCTGACGGCATGGTTTGTGATCGTGTGTGTTGCGTTGGTCTGGGCGGCGCGGCGGCGACACTCGACTAGCACCACACGATCGGCTAGCACTGCTTGAAGCTTGCGCTTCATGCAGCGGCGCACACGGGCGAGGAGGCGTCGGGTTAGGCGAGGCGGGCGAGCTGGCGGATTGTGGCCCGCATGTCCTTGGGTAGGGGGGCTTCGCAGCTAATGGCGGCGCCGCTGATCGGGTGCTCGAACGAGATTCGCGCGGCGTGCAATGTCAAACGTTCAATCAGCGGCCGTTCCTGACCGCTGCGATTCACGCGGTAATCCGGCTTGAATTCTGAGAGCAAAATGAACTCGCGCCCGCCGTAGGCCGGATCGACGCCCAACGGGTGGCCGATCGCTGCCAAATGAGCGCGTATTTGGTGCATGCGGCCGGTGATCGGGCGGCACTCCAGCAGTGTATGGCCGGCCAGGCGCTGGACGATGTGGTAGCGCGTAAGCGAAGGCTTGCCTTTGCTGTGGTTGACCTCGGCCCGCTGCATGCGCGAGTTGAAATACAGCGGCAGATCGATTTCGCCGTCCTCCGCGACGTAGCCGCTGACCAGCGCGAGATAGACTTTCTCGATGCGGCGCTCCATGAACTGTTGCACCAGGCCGCGCTGGGCCGCAAGCGTGCGGGCGAACACCAGCACTCCGCTAGCCCCGCGATCCAGGCGGTGCACCACTCGCAAGCCGCCGTGACCGGATAATTCGGGCTGCCGGCTCAGTAGTTCGATCGCGCTGGGGGGAGTATTTCGCCCGGGCACTGATGGCATGCCGGCCGGCTTGGCGACGACGGCCAGATCGTCATCCAGGAAGAGGACCTCGAGGGCAAGAGCTGCACTGCGTTCTGACCTGCTTCGCTCTGACATCAGGGCGTGCGCTCCGCGCGGCGAGTCAGCCGCAATTGCACATAATGCTTGTTGCCCGTCACTCGGATGCCTTGCGGGGCATCGATGTTAACTTCCAGCCGCAGTTCCGGGGCGGGGTTGAGCAGTTCGCTGCTGATAGTGACGAAGGCGCGCAGGTCCTGGGCCCGCAGGGCGTCGACTTGGCTCTTTTCGCCTTCCAGCTCCACCGCGATCAGCCACTCCTGGGGATCCAGGCGTTCGACCTCGTACACCTGGAGCAGCTCCGGGCTGATATTAATCCAGACCGGAACGTGCGAGACTTGGCGCGCGATGCGCTGTCCTCCCACACGGAGCGTTACGCGCACCGTACGCGGGTCCTTGCTGATGATGGGCAGATTGCCGACGTGGTCCGGAACCGGCACCTCCTCCAACGTAATCACTTCCCCCGGCGCGGCACGCCGCACGCGGTCTTCCAGCGGCAGCTCCAGAACGCGCTGACTCTCCGGTAAGCCGCCGGTGCGCGGGTTTACGTGCCGGGCGCGCATCACCACGCGAACCTGGGCCGGCTCAAATTGCTGCTCCGCTGTCTGCACTGTGCCGGTATCGACCTTCAGGCCCATGGTCACGTTGGCCACTTCGTCCACAACGAAGCCGAACTTCTCGGGTTGCACTTCCTCGACGCTGACTCGCAGCGTGCGGATTTCCTCCAGATTGTTGAGCAGCTCCAGCGCCCCACGCTCGCGCGGCCCAGCCAAATCTCGCTCGGACAGCTCCCAGCTCACGCGCAATGGTTGATTCGTTGTCCGCTCCCGCAGACGCTCGATGGCCCGGGCCGAGCCGCGGAACTTCGCCTTCAGCAAGCCGGCCGGGGGTTCCTCCAGGTCCACAACGTAACCCAGCACGCGCGGCCGCAAAGCCAATTCCACGTCCACGCCGTCGATTTCGGTCTGACTGGCCTGGTTCGCCAAAACCCAGATCACCAGCGTCAACGGCACGACCACCAGGGCGCGCCGCGCGAAGCGCCAAAAATGACTTAGCGGCGGCAGGCCGCCGCTTTTTCCCCCGGCTTGCAGCGTCTGGCCCGCGAGGCGCGCGCTCAGCTCATCCGCCAGGTCATCCAGCGACAAGAAGCGCGTCAGCCGGCCGCCGTCCGCCAGCGAGATCGTGCCCGTCTCCTCGGACACCACCAAAACGAGGGCGTCCGTCTCGTAGCTCATACCCACTGCCGCCAGGTGCCGGCTGCCGACCGCCGCGTCCACTTCGTCGCTTTCGGCCAGCGGGAACTGGCAGTTTGCCGCCAGGACTTTTTTGCCCGCGATGATGACGCCCAGGTCGTGCAAGGGCGAATTGGGGAAGAAGATGGAGTCGAGCAGGTTCGCCGATACCTCGGCATTCAGGATCGTGCCCTTTTCGGCCCAACTGCTCAGGTCGACCGCCCGCTGAATTGCCACCAGCCCGCCGTAGCGGTTACGGGACAGGTAGCGTGCCGATTGCACCAGGGCCGCGACCACCTTGGACTGCGGCGTGCCGCGCCGCAGAAAGCGAACGTCACCGGCGCGGATCACCGCCCGGCGCAATTCCGGTTGAAAAGCGACCAGGGCGATGAACGCCAGCCCGAACAGGAAGTATTCATAAAGCAGCGACAGCCGCTCCCAGCCGGAGCGCTCGGCCAGCACGTTGATCACCAGCGCGGCGACGATCAACACGGTCAGCACGCCGCGCAGCGGGCGTGTACCGCGCGTGCCCTGGAGCACGCTGGCGATCCAGTTGACCGACAGGCCGATCAAGACCAGTTCGACGATTACGACGGCGGGGTCCGCAACGATGGCCCGCAATCCGCCGACCGATTTGAGGAACGTCATGTCGAACATGCGCTCACAGTATAGAATGAGAGCCGCGGTGACTCCATGCAGTCAAAGGACGCGGACCGAGGTTCTTAATTGGACGGCGACAACCGACCCTTACCGGCAAACACGGGGCAGCGGGAATGGAGCGCCCGGCTGCACCACAACTTGGCCCAGGTGCGACAGAATATCGCCGCAGCCTGTGCGCGCGTAGGCCGCCAGCCGAGCGAAATCTGCCTGGTGGCCGTAACCAAGTACGTTGACCTGCCGATCATCCGGGAACTTCTGTCGGCCGGCGTGGTCGACCTTGGTGAAAATAGGGTTCAGCAGCTTAGCCGGCGCGCCGAGGCGCTCGGAGCCCGCCTGGATGGCTGGCCCGAGCCGGTTGCGGCGGCCGGTGGCTCCGAAACGGCCCCGGCGCCGCCGGTGCCGCGCTGGCACATGATCGGACACCTGCAGCGGAACAAGGTCAGGCAGGTGTTGCGGCACGTGCGCATTATTCATTCGCTCGACTCGCTGCGCCTGGCAGACGAGGTGGACCGGGTGGCGGCCGAGCTCGATGCCCGCGTCGACGCCCTGGTGGAAGTGAACGTATCCGGCGAACACAGCAAGTCCGGGGTTCCAGCGGCGGAAGCGGAAGCGTTGATCGAGGGGCTGCGCGACCGGCCGCGGATTCGCTTGCGTGGCTTGATGACGATGGCGCCGTTCGACCCCGACCCGGAACATGCGCGGCCGTTTTTCGCCGAGTTGCGCGAGATGGCGGCTGGTCTGAGACAGCGTGGCGTGGTGGGCCCCGAGTTCGTGCACCTGTCGATGGGGATGACGCAGGATTACACGGTGGCGATCGAGGAGGGCGCCACACTGGTGCGCGTCGGCAGCGCGCTGTTCGAGGGTTTGCCGGCGCTAGAGTGATAAAGTGATAAGGTGATAGGGTGATAAGGGGTTCCACAAACCGTCCTTTATCACCCTATCACTTCATCACCTTATCACGTCATGAGTTTGCCTTATCACGTCATGAGTTTGGCGCGAAGGCGCGCTGCGGGTTGTCGGCGGTACGGCGCTCGGGTATAAGCAGGGGCGGAGCATGGATTTGCAGGAAAGGGCGACAAAAATGCCAATGCAGCACCTGGACTCGAATGCCCGGGCGATCGTCAAACTGGCGGACGACATCGCCCACGAGTACGAGCTGGACTACGTCGGCACCGAGCACATCCTGCTCGCCATCCTGCGGCACAACCAGGGCTTGGGAGCACGCGTGCTGCGCGAGCTGGGCGTTGTCGAAGAAAACGCCCGCCGGGCGGTCGATCACCTGGTTCAAAGATCGAAGGAAGACACCTGGGTTTTCGGACGGCTGCCAGGCTCGCCGCACTATCGCAAGGTAATCGAATCCGCGATCGAAGAAGCGAATCAGCTCCAGGCCAAACTGATCGGCAGCGAGCATCTGCTGCTGGCGCTGCTACGAGAAACAGGCACCATCGCCCAAAAGGCGCTGGCGATGTTGGGCGTAACACCGGAGAAGTGCCGCGAGGCGATCTTGCGCGACCTGCAAGATCTCGAGCAAGCGAATTGAGGCGAGCTAGCAGCACTGCTTCCGAGCTGCACGTGTGGGAAAGTGGGAACGTGGGAAAGTGGGAAGGTGCGCTCACGCCTGCTCTCCTATCCAATCTGCATCAACTGTAGCGCCGCACAAGCCGAACGCTTACAACGCTTGCCGAGGTTATCGTGGATGGCTCATCACATTCCCAAACGCCTCAAACGTGAATCGAGCGTGCCAGCGCTAAATGACCAGTGAGGGAACGACTGGCAGCCGACCGGGGAGCCGTTGCAATGCTTGCGACCGCGACCGTACTAATCGCGATTTGTGTTGCCAGCCGTCGATGACTCGCACGACACCTGGGACAAAAAGCGACTCCGAAAGTCCAAATGCGTGAAATGTTCGCGAGCCGCTGCCTTCGATGTTTTTCCTCGCCAGGCGCGGGCATGATTACGGCTACAAGAGCGGTGGGGGGCAAGTGCCCCGATCTAGGCGCAGAGCATCCCCGCTCGTTTTGCCCTCCAGGCTGGAAATAGCCGATGGTGGGAGTTGAACCCACAACCCCGGCTTTACGAAAGCCGTGCTCTGCCATTGAGCTACATCGGCGGTCCTGCCCCCGCCGGGCACAACATTACGCTATGTCAGCCCGGAATTCAAGCGCCCGGGGACCGTGGCACAAGACGGTTATTGGGTTCGCACTAAGCGCCATGTCAGCCCGGAATTCAAACGCCTGGGGGCCGGCTGCACGTCCAATATAAGCGGGCAGGATACGTCCCAGTCTGTGTGGTGGATTACGGTCGAAAAACCTACGTCAGGGCTCGGAATTCAATTGCCCCACCTGCGCCCTTCGGTATAATTACGAGTGACCGTAGCGGAGCAGGCACCCCAAGCGGCGACCCCCCTCCCTTCGGCCCGAACACCCCGGTCGTCGCCGCCTGCTCCGACCTTTTTTTCCGCATACCTGATAAAGGACCGGCTAGCGGTCTGCGCCTGATCAACGGCGTGCGCTTGCCATTTGCAACTGTACTCGCATTGCGTGCATAATCGGGCGAGCGCGGAGCGGCCCGAGACTCGCTAGAAATTTGTCTTACGGCGGAGAGAGTTCGTTATGGTTGAACGCTTCACCTTGGGGATTGACCTGGGCGGCACCAATCTGAAGGCCGGCATTTGTGACGCGCAGGGCTCGCTTATCGCACAACACGCCATCGAAACGAAGGCTGAGTTGGGATTCGAAGGTGTGCTGGCGCGCATGGTCGCGCTCGTCGATGACTTGGTGGAGATGAGCGGCAAACGCCGAACCGAAATTTCAGCCATCGGCGTAGGCGCTCCCGGACCGCTCTCGCGCGCACAGGGCTTGATCCACAACGCGCCCAACCTGCCCGGCTGGGTGAACGTTCCGTTGCGGCAGCACCTGAGCGGCGCTACCGGCCTCCCGGTCGTCCTCGAAAACGATGCGAACGCCGCGGCTTTCGCGGAACTCATTGTCGGCGCAGGCTGCGGTGCCCACAGCCTTGTGCTCTTGACGCTCGGAACGGGAGTCGGCGGGGGAATCGTACTCGACGGCCAAGTCTGGCACGGCGCCGACGATTCGGCCGGCGAGATGGGACACACCATACTCGTCCCGGGCGGCCGGCCGTGTCGGTGCGGCCAGGCCGGCTGCTTCGAACGTTACTGCTCGGCCAATGCGATCGCGGCGCGCCTCGTCGAAGCAATCGAAGCCGGCGAAGACTCGATGCTCGCCGCGCAAGTCAGAGCCGGCGGCGAAGTGGACGCGATGGCGGTTCAACACGCCATGGAAGCGGGTGACGCGCTGGCTTCGAGAATTTGGGATGAAACCTGCTATTACCTGGCGCTGGGTTGCATCACGATTGAGCGCATGCTCGCGCCGGACCTGATCGTTCTGGCAGGCGGACTGATCGGGGCCGGCGACCTGCTGCTGCGTCCGGTGCAGGAGTATTACGAGAAGCTGCGCTGGAGATTGACTGAGCGCCTGACTCCAATCGCGTTTTCGACGCTAGGCAGCCAGGCCGGCATCATCGGAGCGGCTATGGTCGCCCGGACTATGCCCACTTAAGCACTGAGCACTGACAAAACGCCACGGCTCAGTCGTTCAGGTCAACATCGAGTTGCTGTGCGGCCGCTTCGGCGGTGTGCTGGATCAACACCGCGATCGTCATGGGCCCGACGCCGCCGGGCACCGGCGTAATCAATGCCGCGCGCTTCGCGGCCGGCTCGAAGTCCACATCCCCGACAACACCTTCGTTGTAACCGGCATCGATGACCACCGCGCCGGGCTTGATCCAGTTTCCTCGCACGAAGCGCGGTTGCCCACAAGCGGCGATTACCACGTCCGCGCCGGCGACTATGTTCGCCAGATTTCGCGTGTGCGAATGGCACAGCGTCACGGTGGCGTGCGCGTTGATCAGCAAAGACGCCATCGGCCGGCCCAGGATCGGGCTGCGCCCAATGACCACCGCATGTACGCCCTTGAGCTGGACCTTGTACTCCATCATCAGACGCATGATGCCGGCCGGCGTGCAGGGCACGAACGCCGGCATGCCCAGGATGGCGCGGCCTAACGTGCAGGCCGTCACGCCGTCAACGTCCTTTTCCAGCGGAATGGCCTCGAATACCGCGCGGCGGTCGATGGGGGCCGGCACGGGGTGCTGCACCAGGATTCCGTGAACGGCCGGATCGCGGCCCAGGCGCTGGATATGCTCGACGAGGTCCTCCGTGCTGATGCCGGCCGGCAGCTCGACCGCGATCGAGGCCATGCCGACCTCGTCGCAACGTTTGCGCTTCATGCGCACGTAAGTGGCCGAGGCCGGATCGTCGCCCACCAGTACGGTCGCCAGGGTCGGCTGTACGCCGGTGCTGGAACGAATGCGCTGCACGCTTTCCTGGGCGGCGGCCAGAATGGTGCGCGCCAACCGCCGCCCATCCATCAGCTTGGTCGTGTCAATAATGCCCATTGCGGCAGAATACAGCGCGGTCACACGCCGGTCGAGGCGTCGGCGGCCCGCTGCTCGGCCTGGTCGGCATAGCACTCCGCCGGCCCAATGACCTCCGGCCAGATATGCCTTTCGAACAAGAACTGCCGAACGCAGGCACACAGGTGGCACTTGTTGGCGTAGCCGCCGGGCGATTCCTGGAAGCCGTGGGCCTGCGCGCGGCGCAGCAGTTCGTAGCTTCCGCCGCAGACAAGCGCCGCAACGACCGGATTATCCTGCCAATGCTGCGCCACGTCCTGCCAGACCTCTTGCACGGTCGCGTAGACGGCGTTGCCCAGAATGATTCCGCTGCACACGCCGGGGAAGATATTGCCGTGGCCGTCGATGTGTACGTGCCGGCTGCCGAGGATCGCCTTGGCGCAGGTTTCGCCGCGGAACTGGGCCGCCGGGTAGCGCGATAAGAAGTGGGGTAAGCGGAGCGCGGCCCGCCCGGTCAGGCGCTCCTGGTGCCGGCGCAGGGCCGGGTCGAACGCTTGCCGTCTTTCAGCCTCGCCCGCTCGCGTGAGGTCCAGCGGGGCGTTGTAGAAATCCCACCAGCGCACGCGGACGCGTCCCGGGCCGAGCACGGTGCGGGCGGTTTCCACGCAGCGCCGCACGCGCTCGAAGGGCACGAATTGCTGGTGAAAGACGTCGGCGCTGACGACCAGCATCCGCAGCCCCAACTCGTCGAGCGCTATCAGCCGGGCGCGCGTCAGCTCGTCATCCGTCGCCCAGAAGGCGTTGGTTTCGATGTTGTCCGGCGGCGTCAGCCCGGCTTGGCGAGCTTTCTGCAATATTGCCAGCAGCCGCGGCCAATCGCCGAACGGCTCGCCTCCCGCCAGGTGCACGCGCATAGTCTTGCCGTTTGCGGCGGCGTGGCGGTCCAGCCCGCGCCACAGCTCCACCGCGCGATCCACCGGCATCTCGCCCCCGCGGTTTGGCCCGCCGAATACATAACAAAAGGCGCAGCGCGCGTTGCACCAGTACGTGAGCAACAGCCCCGCGAACTCCCAGCACGCCAATTCGGGTTGGCCCGTGTTAGTCAATCCCATCTGCGATCCAGGCGCGGCTCGCCGTTGCCACGCTTGATTTCCGCGGCCGGCACGTCCGGGGCGTTGCCCGCTAGCGGCCGCACGATTACGGCGTCACCGCTGGCGGTGCACTTGCCGTTCGGCAGGCGCTGACTGTCGAGGTTTATGATGGCGTTGGCGCCCTGGCGCGCGGCCAGCGCCTTGAGTGCTTCGACGGCTTCGGCCGGCGAGCGCTGGCCTTCGGTGAAAAGGGTTTCGATCTGGCGCACGACCTGGAAGCCGGCGATTACGGCGGTCGAACCGGTCGCGATTACCTGCGCCGCCAGTTCGCTGATTTCGCGCTGCTGCTGCTGAAGTTGGTCATGGGTGCGCTGCCGTTCCTTCCGGCAGCGTGCCGCCAGCGCCGCTTCACGCCGCCGCTGCCAGAACCACACCACGATCGTCAGCACGAGCAGCGCGCCGGCGGCAGCGACGATCTTCGCCACGATGGGTTCCTGAAACGGCAGCCAATCCAGCATAAACCTGCCCTGGCTCGGGCCAAATCCTGGCCTTGCGCTCATGGTGACGTAAGACGCTCTCGGGGTGGCCGCATGGTCCGGCTCCGCGGCGCCCGCCGCGCGCCCGCACAAGTATAGCCCGCTTTGACGACCGCCCCTAGCGACGCCGCGCCGCCGCACACCCAGGGCGCAGGTGCCATGCCCCAAGCCGCGTAACGGCGCGGGGATGCCCCACACCAAGGAGCCGGGCGTCCGAGCGCGAAGCGAGTGCCGAACAGTCCGAGCCCGAAGCGCGAGCGAGGGCAAGGGATCAAGGGATCGAGGGATCAAGAGACCCGTTCCGGGCCCGCAGCGCGGGCCAAACAATCCGAGCCAGAAGCGCGAGTGAGGGCCAATGGTACACACCGGGGGGGCACGCCCCGGCTCTGCTCTTCGCTTTGTCCATCTCTTCAGGCTTCTCGCTCCTCCAAAACGCGGCGTCGTAGAATCTGCGATAAGTGCACCTCCCTGGGGAGCATACGCCTCGGGCCGCCCCCGAATCTGCGCGTCCACGGCCCAGCGATCTAGCTTTGCCCGAGCATCCTGAGGACGAGCCGTTGCAAATCCAGCCCGTAATAAACAATGGTGGTTGCGGCCAGCGTCCACGCCAAGATCGCCGCCTGAAATGGCCGGTCGTGCAGCACCACATCTGTCGGGCCGTCGACCCGCCCGTGTTCAACGAGATATGCAAAGCGGAATATCGCGTATACCACCAGCGGCAGCGTGTACACCAGGTAATTAGTGTGGAACGTGTGCACCGTGCGCGCGTCGGTGGCATACAGCAGAAAACTGACGACCGCGATCCCCGCGGTCAGCGTCGTGAAGTGGTCCAGTAATTCCGGCGTGTACAGTGACAGCGTGCGCCGGTGATCACCGGGACTGCCCGAGCCATTCTCGGCCAGCGCGCTCAGTTCGCAGCGCCGCTTGCTGAATCCCATGAACAGACACAGCGTGAAAGTGCAAATGACCAGCCAATGCGAGATGGCCACCCCGACCACGACCGCTCCGGCCATGGCGCGCAGCACGAATCCCAGCCCGATGCAAACTACATCCAGCAGCACGACGTGCTTGAGCGCCAGCGTGTAGCCGGCCTGCAATGCCACGTACACGCACGCCACCAGCAGCAACCCGGGCGAGAGCGCCCAGCTCGCGAACAGACTGGCGGCCAGCAGTGCCATCGCCAGCAGGACGGCGGCGGTCACGCTGATCTCGCCCGAGGCGATGGGCCGAAAGCGCTTACGTGGATGAAGGCGATCCTCGTTGCGATCGTGAACGTCATTGAGGATGTATACGGAGCTGCTCAGCACACAGAAGCATATGAAGCCCAGCGCCGCCCGCAGCAGACTCGGCGGTTCCAGCAGCTTGTGGCCGAATACCAGCCCGGCGAACAAAAAGACGTTTTTCGACCATTGCGCGGGCCGCAGCAGGCGCAACCAGGCCAGCGCCCGGCTACCGGCGACTGCCGCCCGGCCGGCCGGCGCGGCGGTACTCGGGAGGCCATGTGTTTGGGTGGGCTGAAACTCCACTGGGCCGATTTTGCAAGCGCGCCGGCCGTCCGTCAACGCCGGCACCGCGCCCGGCGGCGCGTCAGGGCCGGCTACTGCTCCTCGACCAGGCGTGCATCGATCTCAACCGACGAGGGCGACTTCCACTCCGTGCCGTCCGGGCGCGTAACGGTCACGCCAGGCTGATCGTCCAGCCGCAGCGCCACGGTCGCGAGTTGGGCGTCGGCGAATTTGATCCGCAGCTCGCGCTCGTCCAGCTCGGTTGAAACGGGCGGAGTCTGCCGGCGGCCGGCCTCGATGAAGAAGAGGGTTGCAAACAGGCAAACATTCGCTTTTTGGGCGGGCGCGATTTCGATTCGGCCCCAATGCGCGTGCTGAGCGAAACCTGAGCCGAGCACCGTTGGTTGGCCCAGTCGGAACCAGGCATTTTGAGGATTCCGCTTGGCGGCCGGCTGTATCAAATTTTCGAAACCGGCCGGGTCGCCGCCGCTGTAGACGCGGCCGGCGTGCGGGCCCTGCGGAACAGTCATGCTCTTGGCCGGTCCGCCGACGACCCACAGCTTGCGCGGGTTGGGCAGGAGACTGGTCATGTACGCGACGCCGTCGCCGTCCGCCCAGCGCAGCCAGGCGGCCTGATCCGCCCGCCATATGCCGGCGTCGGGGCCTTCTCCTGCAATTTGTTCGGCGGTCGCGAGTTCCGAGCCGTCCATCGTTGGCCGGGCGGGAATGTGGACTACGCACGTTGGATCGGATTGCGCGGCGCCACGCAGGCGGTCAACAACCAGCAGGGCGCGTCCATCCAGAAACAAGAACTCCCGTGTATAGGCCGAGGCGAGGCGGGACTCGTAAGCGGGGAGCAGGTCCAGCGCCAGGTAGGCCACGTCCGCATTCTGTCCGTACGCGATCTGTCGCGCGGTCTGCCGCGGGTTGCCGTCCAGATCACCCGCGAAGTCTACACACGTACCTTCGATCAGACGCTGCCCGGCCAATGGCTGGTATGGCAGACCGTACCAGCGTTCAGTGCGCAACAGTCCCTGCAAAACCAGACAGTTATGTGCGATTGCGGAAGCGAAGTACTGCTCGAACTCGAACGGCCGCGGGCTGTGCCCCAAGCGCTGCTCGCCGTTTTTGGCGGGCACGGCTTCGAGGCAAATGTCATCGCCGCCGGAAACCGTCAAGTGCCCGCCGCTGTAGATCAGGAAGTGGCCCGCGTCAAAATGCTGACCGCGCCGCAGAAACGGCTGACCGGCTTCGATCCAAACGCCCGTCTCGGACTTCCCGGCGGCGCTGCGAAACACCACCGCTCCGCCGAAGTTGCGCGCCAGCGGCAGGCGCGAAAAGTCGCAGCGCGGCACATCCGCAAGGTCGAAAACAATGGGCACCCACTGCCACGGCAAAGCCAGCGGCTCGGCTGCGGTCCCGCGCAGGCGTTGCTCGACGCGGCGCGCGACGAAGCCGGCGGCTGAATCGCCGCTGCGTAGCGCGATCAGATGGGCCGTGAGCGGATGCAACTCGTCCCAACGCGGCGCGGGCGAGAGGGGGGCATCGGTGCCATCGTCGCGAATGAAGGCGTGCTGCAGAGCCGGGTGCGCGAAAGACGCGAACACATAGTGTTCCAGCCAGCGTCCGACGCGTGGACCGAACTCCTGCCAGGCGTCCGCGCCCAGCGCCAGACCGGCGATCTCAACTGCCAGCGCTGCGTCGTTCTCTTCGTTCGGTCCGGCGGTCGGGCTGGTCGGCGCCAGGCCGCGCCACTCCAGGAACTTCGGAAAGGTGTTTCGGAAGTACTCGTTGGCGGCGTCCAAAATCACGCGGCGCATCCGGCCCCAGGAGGCGCTGGATTCATCCTCTTCGTCGACCAGCGCGGCCGCGGCTAGCGCGGCAAGTTTTTCACGAAAGACGAGGTGATCGAGCGGGCTGTCGGCGGCCGTCAGCGGGCCCGCGGACTGCGCGAGATTGGTGATGAATGTGCGCCGCGCGTCGGGCGGCAGATCCGCCCAACACCAGTCCAGCGCGATTACCATTTCCAGATTGCTGAGGAGCGACGGCCCCGGGCGGCGCAGAGTCCTTTCAATCAGCCCCAGACGTTGCGCGGCCAGCGGGTCGGCCGGTTCGATCAAGTGCAGGAACGCCACCGCGCCGATCTCGCCGGGCAACGGATCATCACCGAGCCGGCCGAGCGAATGACTGCGCAGCGCTTGGAATTCCAGGACATGCGATCCCGGGCGGCCCCCGTTTGCCACATCGTAATCAGTCGCAACGCCGCAGGCGTAACGCAAACGCGGCAGATCGGCGGGGCTTAGCAACAGACGCGGATGGGTCCCTCCCGCCGCCTGGCCGGCCAGCAAAACCAAGACCGCGCCGCAGAGCGCGGCGCGCCGGCTCTTCACGTACAAGCGATTCGACCTCACCTCGCACACACTCCTCCTGGCTACTCCATAAGAGTGACGTGCTGATCGGGTTGCGCCAAGCCCATGCGGTTCCTGGCCCGGTAGCTCAGGCCCCGCCCGCGAACCGCCGCAAGTTCAGGGCCAGCTCAACCTCCCCCAGCGGAACGGCTACCGTTTCGGCAATCTTGATGGCCGATACCCCTCTATCCGCCATTTCGTAGATACGCTGCATCTCGGGCCAAACGTCGGCAGCCGGCACGCTTTTCGACGTGACCCCGCTTTCAAGCGCCGGTTCCGCCAGGATACTAGCGGCAGGCTCACTTTCATAAACCAGCGGCGAGTCCACCGGCTGCTCCGCCGGCTCAGGCAACTCGGCAACGGTGTTCACCGCAAGCGGCTGCTTCAGACATTCCAGTTGTCCAACGCGACCGTCCATCGCCGCCACGACTTGCTCAAGCCGCGAAATCCGCGCCTCCCATTGCGCCTCCAGGCGGTTCACTAATTCTTCAAAACGCCCGCACAGCTCGAGTATTCCGCGGCCCAACTCCGGGTCAGCGTTTCCGCCCGCCTCCGAAGATGCGGCCGCGTGCTTTCTTCGTGCGGTTGGCCAGAGCGAATGTTGCCGGCGCACTGTCAAAGCACACGCCACCACGGCCAATACCGCCAGGAGTATCAGTCCGCCTTCGAGAATGCTCCCGCTGTCGTTCACGGCTTCAGCTCTTCTGCGCACGCCAAACGCGCAGGGCCTCTTCCTGCACTTCGCGCAAGGACACGGCGCCGGCCCGGGCCGCCGCCGAGCAATCCTCATATTCCGGCCATGCCCGCTCGTCGGCCCCGCCCGCGCCGGCCACCTTCAGCCGGATGGGGCCAAAGCGCGTCTCGACCTGCACGACGGCGCGCGGCAGCTTGGCACGCGTGGCCTCATGGCGCCGCACGCCCAGCGTCGTCGTCTCCTCGAACAGCACGCGCTCCATCGCGTTCACGTCCTCCGGCCGGCAAAGCACGGTAATAAGCTGCCCCGGACGACCCTTTTTCATAATTATCGGCACGATGTACGCGTCCAGCGCACCCGTTCTCAGCAGCCGCTCGCACGCGTATGCCAGGTTCTGCCCCGGGCTGTCGTCCACCTGCGCCTCAAGCACCGCGACCGAGTCACGCTCAGCGGTGCTTTCCTGCTCAACCTGCCCGATCAATAGCCGCAATAGGTTCGGCCGCGTGCGTCCTTGGCGCGTGCCGGTGCCGTAGCCGATCGCTTCCAGACGCATTGGCGGCAACGGCCCATAACTTTCGGCCAGCGTCGTCAGGATCGCCGCCCCGGTCGGCGTGACTAGCTCGCCTTCCTCCTCGCAGGCAGCCAGCGGTACACCTTTGAGCAGATTCGCGGTGGCCGGCGCTGGTACGGGTAAGACGCCGTGTTCGCAGACGACCACGCCGGAGCCGGCTGGAATCGGCGAGCAAACGATCTTTTCAATCCCCAGAAGCTCGAAGCCGGCGGAGGCCCCTACGATATCCACAATAGCGTCTGCCGCGCCGACTTCGTGAAAGTGGACCTGCTCTATCGGGATACCATGGACGGCCGCCTCTGCTTCGGCCAGGCGCTGGAAGATCGCCAGCGCTCGCTCGCGGACTCGCGGCACCAGACCCGCCTGCTCGATCAAGCCGGCAATTT
>ENA-UOUL01001170-UOUL01001170.1-bioreactor-metagenome-genome-assembly--contig:-NODE-1170-length-39105-cov-4.789920_pt1 | contig 39105 bp, 28 predicted proteins | sample MGYA00249838_ERZ747220 | MGnify/ENA primary metagenome ERZ747220 (study PRJEB28778, sample SAMN05720191) | bioreactor metagenome | isolation source: Anaerobic biogas reactor | place: USA:Washington... | reverse complement strand
TGCGCTCCATCGTCTGCCAGCCATCCATCTCGGGCATCACGAGGTCCATGAGGACCACGTCGGGCGTCTCGTCCGCCATTACCTCCAGGGCCTGCACCCCGTCGCGCGCCTTCAGGATGCGATAGGGCCGCGGGAGCGAGAGCAGCATGCGCTCCAGCAGTCGGGCGGCGTCGGGCTCGTCCTCCACCAGCAGCACCGTCGTCTCGGGATCGCGCTCCAGCCTGCCCATGACGGCCATCAGCGACTCGGCCACCACCGGCTTGATGAGGTAGCTGACCACCATCTCGGCGTCGAACTGCTGCCTCACACGTGGCAGCCGGCAGCTGATGATGGGCACCTCGTGCGGCAGGGGCGAAAGCATCGCCTCGATCCTCTCCGCCACCTCGGGCGTCGTCACGATAGCCCTCGGATGGAGTTCGCCGGTGAGCGTCGCGACCCCGGTAGGATCGGGGATACCCACCACGCGATAGCTGTCGATGTAGCGCGCCAGGATGCGCACGGCGGCGGGGTCGTCGTGTACGACCAGACACGTCTCGGCGAGCTTGGTGTGTCGTTGGCCGTCGACGGGCCCCGGGGCATCGGCCGGCGACTCGGCTGCCTGCAGCGGGACGACGAAATGGAACGTCGTCCCCACCCCCTCGGTGCTCTCGACCCAGATCCTGCCGCCGTGCAGCTCGATGAGTGATTTGGCGATGCACAGACCGAGGCCCGTGCCGCGCGATTCGCGCGTGGGCGTCTGGTGCACCTGATGGAACTCTTTGAAGAGGCGGGAGAGTTCGCCGGCGGGGATGCCGGCGCCGGTGTCCTGGACGCTAATCTGGACGGCATCCTCGACGCGCGCCACCCGCACGGTGATGCCGCCTCGCTCCGTGAAGCGGGTGGCGTTGGTGAGCAGGTTCATGAGGGCCTGGTAGAGGCGCACCGGGTCGGCCAAGATGGGCGGCAGGTCACCGGAAACCTCGCGGCGGAGGTAGAGGCCCTTGCGCTCCACGAGGGGTTGGATGTCGCCCATCGCCCGCTCGACGACGTCCGTCTGCAGGTCGATGCGATCCTTCATGAGGGTGAGCTTTTGCGCCTCCACTTGGGAGAGGTCGAGGATGTCGTCGATCATCGAGACGATGTGCTGTGTGTTGCGATAAATGGTATAGATATCGGCGCGGTAGGGGCGGGGGAGGGGCTCGCCATAGCTCTCGGGCGAGAGGGTCATGAGCCGCGAAAAGCCGAGGATCAGGTTGAGGGGGCCTCTGAGTTCATGGCTCACCGTGGCGGCAAAGCGGCTCTTGACCTCGAGGGCGCCCTCGGCGCGCTGCTGCGCCAAGATGAGTTCGTTGTTCATGCGCTCGATGCGATAGGTGGCCTCTTCCAGGGCGCGCAGCGCGCGGTAGAGTTCGCCCCGCCGTGAGCGCGCCTCCTCCAGTGCGTGGTGGACGCGCGCCCAGCCCGAGAGGGCCCAGGCCACGGACGTACGCAGCGGCCGCGTCATCAACCAGGACGTGGCCAACGCCAGCACGTCCAGCGCCAGCAGGTCGACGCTGGAGACGACGCCGGCGTAGCCGCCGGCAGCGTCCGCCAGCCGGAGCGCCGCGGCGTTGCTCATCCACACGAGGGTCGCCACCGCCACCGTCTCGGGGAGGCGCAGGAGCGCGTTGGCGACGATGATGATGAGCACGCCGGTGGCCGCCGCCAGCGATTGGGGGTGCGTGGCGGCTACCAGGCTCTGGGCCGCGATCATCCCCAGCAGCAGGCACCAGCACGCCGACCGGTAGCGCCTGACGCCCAGCTTGTGCGCGATATAGCCCGCAAGGCCCAGGATCGCCACCGTGGCGGTAGGGTTGCGCAGCTCCCAACCGCGCAGCACGACGTACGAGAACCATCCCCAACCGACGATCAGCACGGCGCTGATCACCGGTCGGAGCATGTCGTAGCGCAGTTGCCCCAGCTCCGCCTCGAGGTCCTGTTCCGGCACCCACCGGGCGGCATCGGCAGTCGCGGTCGCTGTCATGGCGCGTCCCTCCGTGGCGTTGCGGTCGAAGCGTCATCCTTGGGGCGAGGGGCGGCACTGCCCCGCTGCACGCCCGGATCGATCATACCACGTTATGGTCAGTTGGTGGAAACGCTGGTGCACGAGTGCGTGGATGCCGCGGCGTTCGGGGCGTCTGACGCTCGCGTCGCCGCCTGATCGTCCTCACGGTGGCGACGCGAGCGCCCGTCACCCCCTGCCGGGGCGCAGGGTGGGGTCTGAGCGGCTGCCGGTAGGCTCGCGTGGACGGGGTGCCGGCGCGTCGCCCGTCGGGGCTTAGGCCCCGTGGGCGGTGCGTGCCAGCACGTGATCCTGCAGCCCCTCGGGCAGGTCGACGAACACCGCCGAAAAGCCCCACACGCGCACGATGAGGGTGCGGAACTCGGGGGCGTGGGGATTGGCCTTGGCGCGGCGGAGCGTCTCCTGGTCGAGCACGTTCAGCTGCAGCGTGCCGGTACTGGGCATGGTGCGAAAGGTCTCGATGAGTGCGGCGAGCTTTTCCATGCCCTCCTCGCCCCGGAACACCGAGGCGTGCAGGGCGATGTCGAGCACCGAGCCGTGCGACGCCTTGGTGAGGTCCACCTTGGAGGCGGAGCGCAGCACCGCCGTCGGGCCGCTGCGGTCCATCCCCACCGCCGGCGAAAAGCTCGTGGCGGTGAGGTCCCCCTGGCGGCGGCCGTCGGGCGATGCGGGGAGGTCGCGCTTGCGGTGGATGCCAAAGCACATCAGCCCCGGCGCGCACTTGGGTCCAGGGCCGGGCGTGTTGCCGCCCCGGGCATGGACGCCGTCGCAATAGTACTCGGCGATCTCTTTGGCCAGGGCGTCCACCTCGTCGATGTCATTGCCGTACTTGGGCATTCGGTTGCGGATCAGCTGGCGCAGCGGCTCGTGTCCCTCATAGTCGTTCTTGAGCGCGGAGACGAGATCGCTCCACGAAACCGCCCGCTGCTCGTAGACGAGGCGCCGGATGGCCGCCAGACCGTCGGCGGCGTTGGCCACCTCGGCGAGGATATAGCCCCACAGGCTGTAGCGCACGCCGGTCGGCGAGGCCTCGTCGAGGCAGTCGGCGATGCTGGCGGCAAAGAAGGGGTGTGTGATGGCCTGGTCGGGCACGGGGCCGTCGGGCATATAGCGCGTGAGGCGCTCCTTGTAGGCGGTCATGAGGGCGTCAAAGGTGGCATAGGGCGCTTCCTGAGCCTCGAGGATCGTCTCTGTGAGGGCTGGCAGGGCGTCGTAGACGCGAAAGTGGATGGTGCTGCGCCCGCCGAGTATGAGTTCGGAGCAGCCGTCGTTGCAGAAATCGCGGGCGTCGGCCGGGGCGATCCCCAGGCGCTCCAGCGCCGGGATGCAGACGTCATCGTTAAAGATGGCGAGGACGTTGGCGCCCCGCGCCAAGAGCCGGCAGCACTGCTCCACCAGGCGACGGGGCGAGCCGGCGTGTAGGCGCACGTTGAGCTTGGGCTCAGGCAGCATGAGGGCGGCCGAGACCTCGAGGCACAGCAGGGTGAGGTCGTTGCAGGCGTCCTCCCCCTCTGGCGTCTGCCCGGCCAGCGCGATGTTGCGCAGGTCGTCGTTGCTGACGAACGATTCGGAGGCGTCCGCGGTCGCCTCGGCGAACTCGTTCATCTTGATGAACAGGCACGCCAGCAGCTCCCACGCCTCCTCCCGCGTCAGCCTGCCCGCGGCGAGGTCGGCGGTATAGAGGGGGTACATCCACTGGTCGAACCGTCCGACGCAGCCCCAGCCCCCCAGGACGCGCACGAACTGCAGGAGCTGCAGCCCGGCGAGGAACGACGTCGGCGCGCCCGTGGCCAGCTCGGCGCACACGGCGGCGATGCGCTCCAACTCCTGCCGGCGCCGAGGGTCCGCCTCGCGCGAGGCCAGCGCCTGGGCGGCGTCGGCGTAGCGCGCCACGTAGCGACAGGCGCCGTCGTAGGCAAGTTCGGCGCCTCGCAAAAAGTCGATGCGCTCCGGATCGGCCTCGCCGGTCAGGCGCTGGCGGGCGCGGCCGCGGATGCCGGCCAGCCCCAGCGCCATGATGGTGGCATGTCCCGGCGGATAGTGCGGGTTGTAGTAGCCCAGATCCAGGATCCCTGGATCCTCGGGTACCGCCAGGGCGCTCCCCACGATCAGCTCGTCGGGCATGATCTGCGGCGCGCTGGCCTCGAGGACGCGACAAAAATCTACGGCGTGGCCCGTGAGGGTCGGGTTGCCACTGCCGGCGATGGGGATGCGAATGCGGGCGTCGTGGTGACGGCGCTCCCAGTAGGCGGCGCGCAGTCGGGCGGCGCGCGCGTCGAGCTCGTGCCCCGTCAGGATCGTCTCGTCCGTCGCGATGGCCATGTGTGGCCCTCCATGGCGGCGCGGCGACGGGTGCGTCGGCGCGCCGGGAATGACGATGATGGTATCGCGGCGACGTCGGGGCGTCAAGGCCATCGTGGCCGCTCGGGGCTTTACCGCAGAGCAGAGATCACAGGGGCTAGATCTATTCCTGTTTCTCTGCGTCCTCTGTGTCCTCTGTGGTGACAGCAGGTTACCGCCCCAGCGCCTCGTCGATGAAGGCCTGCCAGGGAGGACTCGGCCTCCAGAGGGCGCGGAGGTCGGGCAGGGCGTCCTCGATTCGCCAGCCGAGGCGCAGCATCCGGTGCAGGAACACGAATGCCGAGACGCGCATGTTGGCGATGCAGTGCAGGCACAGGCGGCGGTCGTCGTGGCGGTCCATGGCGGCAAAGAACGCCTCGAGGTGGGCGAGGGTGGGGCGCTCCCAGGGCACGGGGATGTGCTCGTACGCCATCCCCAGCGCCTCGACGACACGCCGGTCGTCGGGCAGGGCGCGTTCCCCCTCGCGCGGGGCCAGGTTGATGACCACCTCACAGCCGGCGGCGGAGAGGGCCGCGAGCTGCGCCTCGGTGGGCTGGCCGCCGGTTATCAGGCGATCCGACAGCCTGCGGTAGTTGTAGATGGCGGCAACGGACGCCTCGTCCGGCCACGCGGCGCCGCCGTCGCGTGGGTTCTCGCTCATCGTCCCCCCCGATCCGCCATTGTCGATGCTCATCCGTGGCGTAACGCGGCCTCACGGTTGGTGGGTGCGATAACGAAAGTCTGCGTGGATCAGCGCACCATCTGCGGAATCAGCGTACCATCAGCCCCCGTTGGGCGTCCCGCCCGACGTATCGTCATCTGGGCCGCGCGAACTCGCGCAGTACCGCCTCATCCACGGTGATCCCCAGGCCCGCGCCCTGAGGCACCGGCACGCGCCCCTCCGCCAGGGTGATGGGCGCCGCCAGCAGGCGGTCGCGCAGCGGGTTCGGGCTGCGGTCGAACTCGATGACCGGCTCGTTCTGCAGCGGGATGGGGTTGTGGGTGTGGGGGAAGGGCGGCGTCGCCGCCAGGACGTGAAGGGCCGCCGCCAGCGCCACGCCCGAGCCCCACACGTGGGGGATGACCCACACGCCCAGCGCCGACGCCAAGGCATAGATCTTGTTCCACTCGGAGAAGCCGCCCGAAGCGCAGATGTCGGGCTGGGCGATGTCGACGCAGCCGTCGAGCAGGAAATCGCGAAAGCCGTAGCGCGTGAACTCGCACTCGCCGCCGGCGATGGGGATGGCCACCGCATCCCGCACCTGGCGGTAGCCCCGCCGATCCTCGGGCGGCACCGGCTCCTCGTACCAGCCGATGTCGTACGGCTCCAGCGCCCGCCCCATGCGGATGGCCGTGGGGGTGTTGTAGGCGTGGTTGGTGTCCACCAGCAGGCGCACGCCGTCGCCGACCGTCTCGCGCACGGCCGCCACCCGCCGCAGGTCGTCCTCCACGCGCAGCAGGCCGATCTTGACCTTGAGCGTGTCAAAGCCGGCGTCCACATAGGTGCGCGCCTCGGCGATGAGGGCCGGCAAGGATGCCTCGACGTCGGCGTATCCCTCACGGTAGTAGCAGCCGGTGGCGTAGGCGTGGATGCTGTCGCGAAAGGCCCCGCCCAGTAGGCGGCTGATGGGCTCGCCCACCGCCTGGCCGTGGATGTCCCAGCAGGCGATGTCCAGAGCGCTCAGCGCCTCGATGTAGACGCTCTTTTGCCCGAAATCGCGGCTGGCGGCATAGCCCTCCTCCCACAGGCGTCCGGCGTCGCGCGGGTCGCGGCCGATGAGGGGTGGACCCAGGACGGCGTCGATGCAGGCGGCCACCGGCTCGGCCGGGCCGTACTGCCCGCCCTCGCCCCAGCCTACCAAGCCTCCGTCGGTCTCGACGCGCACCAGCAGGCTCTTGCGCTCGGGGAAGGCGGCCTGCGACGAGTAGAAACGCGCCGCTCCGAGAGGGACGCGCAGAATGAATGTATCGATGCGTGCGATCTTCATCGCTCTCCTCGCTATCAAAGGGTGAGGGGATGACTCCCGGTGCGCCCGGAGTATAGCCAGGATGGCACCGGAATGCGACCGAGGGGGTCGGGCGAGGAATAGCTATCCGTCGCCGAACGGGGGCGTCACGCGTCGAGGGGGCTTCGCGGAGCGAGGCGTTGCGGGCGCCGTCGCGGGGGGAGGGATCATCGCGGCGGGTGACGGCATTCTCATTGCCGGCCTTTGCGAATCCAGGGGGACGTCGACCGGCTTAAGCCCCCGTCCCCGGGGGGCAGAACGCGTCAGGCCGCGAGTGGGCTGAAGAGATGCGGGCCCATGGCGTGGGCGGGCCGCTCGCGCATCGCCTCACGGTGGCGTTTCCTCCAGGTCAAGGTAAACGCCGAACGCCCCCTCACGGGACGATCTGAGACGTGATGGGCACGCGATGCGCGTTCGTCACTCTGCCGATGGCAAGGGTGCTCGTGGTGACGGTGAGCGTCCCGATCACCAGGAACAGCAGCATGGCCAGGACGAGGAGTACAGGGGCTGAGGTCATGCGCACCCACGCGACCACCGATCGAGAGGTCGTCTTCATCATCTTCCTCCCTTCGCTCTGCCCCGGAGCGGGAGCGCCTCCGAGCACTTGTGCTCCCATTGTGACAGATGGGAGCCCGGACGTCTGTGGGGAGTCCTTGAACGGACGCTCCAGCTTTTCCACAGCGCGCGAGGCGGGAGGTGTCAGAAGGGTACTGGGGAAGGCGGGGCGGCTAGGTCAGGTTGGCGCCGAGGTACGTCTCGCCGGCGATCACGGCGCGCAGGGCGGCGCCCAACTCACGAGCGGCCGTCTCCTTGAGCAGATAGCCGCGTGCGCCCGCGTCGAGGGCGGCCCGCACGTGAGCGCGGTCGGGCTGCATTGCCAGCACGATGATGGCCGCCTCAGGGCAGGCACAGTGCAAGGCGGCCACCAGGCGCACGACGGCCAGGCCTGACGCGCTGTCGATGACGACCACATCGGGTAGGCAGACGGACGCATGGCCCAGGCATTCCTCTTCGCTGGTGGGCGAGGCGATCACATTGAGGTCGGGCTGTGCCTCAAGCAGGCCGCGCAGGCTCTTGCGCAAGGCAGGGTGGTCACTGGCTAATAGGACGCGTAGTGGCATGGCGGTACCGATCGCTGTGAGTCCGGCGCCGTCACCCCCTTGCCCGCGCAAGGCGACCAAGCGACAGCGACCGGTCCCTAGTATGCCACAAGGCAGGGGGGGCGTCTGTAGGGAGGTTTTGATTCTTTGCGCCGCCCTCTAGTCGGGCGGCGTGAGGCCGTGCTGAATGGCGAACTTGACGAGGGAGATGAGGTCGCCGACGCCCAGCTTGGCCATGAGGCGGCTGCGGTAGGTCTCGACCGTCTTGGGCGACAGATGGACGTCGCGGGCGATCTCGGCGGAGGAGCGCCCCTCCACGACGAGCTGCAGCACCTCGCGCTCGCGCGGGCTGAGGCGCGACAGGGGGCTGTCGGCGTCCGCGATGCTGCGCTGGTGTACGTAATCCTCGGTGAGGGTGTCCATAATGCTGGGGCTCAGGTAGCGTCGCCCGCAGTGCACGGCGCGCACGGCGTCTACCACCTGGGGAGGGGCCGATTCCTTGAGCAGGTATCCCACGGCGCCCGCCTGCAGGGCGCGAAAGATGTGCTCTGACGTGGAGTGCATCGACAGGACGATGATGCGCGTCTCGGGGCAGCTCTCCTTGATCTGCAGGCTGGCCTCGATCCCGTTTAGCCCGGGCATGGTGATGTCCATGATGGCCACGGCGGGCTGCAACTCGGTCGCCATCTGAACGGCGTCGCGGCCATCTGAGGCCTCGGCCACCACCTCCATGTCGGGTTGCGCCTCCAGGAGGAAACGCAGCCCCTCCCGCACGATGGCGTGATCGTCGGCCAGTAGAATCGTGATGGTCATCGCTCGACCTCCGCAACGATGCGTGTGCCGCTACCCGGCGTCGACTCGATGGTGCAGCTTCCGCCCACCGCCGCGACGCGTTCCGTCATGGAGAGCAGGCCCCAGCCCGAATCGCCCTTGGGGCCCGCGACGCCGTCCGGGTCAAAGCCGATGCCGTCGTCCTCCACGACGAGCCGTACCGCGCCCTCACCAGGGGTGACCGAGATAGCGACGTGACTGGCGTGCGCGTGCTTGACGACATTCGTGAGCGCCTCCTGGGCCACGCGGAAGAGGGCCGTCTCTGTGGCGCCTCCCAGACGCGGGTTCGGTTCCTCGCCCTCAACGCGCACGTGGATGCCCATGCGCCGACCGAACTCGGTGGTGTACCACTGCAGGCCGGCCACCAGGCCATAGTCATCCAGCACCAGGGGCCGCAGCTCGGACATGATGTTGCGGATGTCCTTGGTGGTCTGCTCCACCAGCAAAGTCGCGTCGCGGAGGCGCGCCATGATACTATCCTGGGTGTCCGGGGGCAACAGCGTGCTGACAATGTTCAGGTTGAAACTGAGCGCCGTGAGATCCTGGCCGACGCGGTCGTGCAGCTCGCGGGCGATGCGCTGGCGCTCCGCCTCCTCGACCTCGGTGAGGCGCGACGACAGGGCGCGCACCTGCTGCCGCTGCCGGCGAACGGCCTCATAGAGCCGGGCACTCTCACCGGCTTGGGCGATGCGATGGGCCGCCGCGCGCGCCAGGCTCAGATCGTCGTCGCCAAAGGAACGGCCGGCGGCGCCGCGTCCAACGAGCGAGAGCGACAGCCAGCCGTCACCGCCTTGGACCGGGATGGCCAGCGCGAACGCACCCCAGGCATCAGCCGGTTGCGCCGCCTGCCCGAGGGCGGCGGCAACCTCGGCGCCCGAGAGGAGGAACGGGTCGCGCTCACGCCGCGCCCGCGCGACGAGAGCACGCATCGCCTTCTCATCACCCTGCTCCGCCCGCCGCGGCTCCCGGCCGCCGTCGGCCGTGACGAGTTCGTCCGGCGTGGCAGCCATGGGCGAGGCCATGGCGAGCAGCGCGCCGGTGGAGGCGCGGAGCGCCGCCACGAGGTGCTTCAGGGCGACGGCGCGCACCTGCGCCGAGTCGAGCGTCGTGGCCAACTCCTGATCCAGCTCGCCGAGTGCTCGGAGGCGGTCCACCTGCCGCGCCTCCTGGTAGAGCTGGGCGTTATAGAGCGCCAGGCCCACCTGTTGGCCGATGGCGCGGGCAAGGGCGCGCTCGGCCTGGCCGTAGGCATGGGGCTGCCGCCACCCCACGTTCAGCACCCCCAGCACGCGCTCGCTCGTTCGCAGGGGGATGATGACGTGGCTGTGCAGCCCGGATTCCTGCAGCACCTCGCGCGACAGGCGGGCGCAGTTCGCGGCGTATTGCGGCTCCGGGTCCAGGTTGGCATCCTGCAGCAGGGTGGCGCAGGCAACGCACCCCGCCAGGGGCGCCGCCTCCGTGGCAGCGATGAACGCCTCGGGCAGCCCCCGACAGGCGCCCACCCGCGGTGGGCTCTGGGGCGTGGGGCCGGGGAGCAACACCCAGCCCACATCGGCATCGAGGATGGGCAACACAACCTCGAGCACCGTGTTCAGCAGACGGTCGGGGTCGGTCCACTCGGCGATGGCCGTGCTGACGGCGTACAGGGCCGCCTGCTCGTTGGCGTACCGCCGCAGGGCCATCTCGGCTCGCTGGCGCTCGCTGATGTCCTGGATGGCCGCGACGCCGCCCGTAAGTCGCGCGGCAGCGTCGCGGATGGGGGCGCTGTTTACCAGCAGATGACGCCGTGCACCGTCGGGCCAGCGCAGCGTCATCTCGACGTCGCGGAGCACCTCGCCGTGGAGGGCGGATCGCGTCAGGGGCTGATCGTCCCACTGCCACGCGCCGCCGTCGGGGTGGCAGAGGATGGGCTGCTCCTGCGAGGCATCGTCCTGAGGGTGCCGAGCCAGCGTCCGAAAACTGGGGTTGGAGAGCATCCACTCTGCGGTGGCGTCGGCAACCACGATCCCCAGGGGGGCATTGTCGATGATGGCGCGCAGGCGCGCCTGCTCCAGGCTCAGCCGATCCATGAGTTCTTCGCGCTCGGTCACGTCGTGCCAGATCGAGACGCCGCCCACCGGCTCGCCGCCCATGGCGAGCGGCGTGGCCGATACGAGGGCGATCCGCTGGTCGCCATCGCCGTTGGTGAACGCGATGCGCTCATTGACCACCCGCTCACCGCGCAAGAGTCGCGACGAGGGGAGCCGGTCAAAGGGGACGGGCTGCCCCTCGGCGTCACGGACGTCGAGGCGACGGGCGAGTTCAGCGCGGTCGCCATGCACGATGTCCATCCCAAAGAGCGCGTCGGCCGCGGGGTTGGCGCGTACAGGGGCGCCATGGGCGTCGAGCACGACTACGGCGTCGGCCAGGGCGGCAAAGGTGGCCGTCATCTCGTCGGCACGGCGCTCGGCCTCGGCGCGCAGCTCGATGTGCTGCAGCCCGAGGGACGCGATGGTGGTGAGCTGCACGAGCAGAGCCTCGTCCTCGGCGTCGAACTCGCCCTCTACCTTGTCGGAGAGCATGATGAGGCCCACGCCCTGGCCCTGGGCGTCGGTCAGGCGCGCGCCGAGCAGGCCGTGCAGGGGGCAATGCTCCTCGGGCAAGCCCCACCAGGAGGGATGTCGCCGTAGCTCGGCGTCGGTGAGGCACAGCGAGGTGACCTTGGAGATCAGGTCCAGGTGCACGCCACCGCGTTCGATGGCAAAGGCGTCGCCCGGAGGGCAGGGGGGGGCCTCGTCGTCGCGGGACGTGACGGCGAGTTGAAAGCGGCCGTCGCGGAATCCGTGTCCCGAGACGCCGAGCCGCGCCCCGGTCAGGTCGCGGGCGGCGTCGACGACGCGCTGCAGCAGTCCCTGGCGGGTGGTCGACGCCAGGACCTGTTTGGACACGTCGATGAGGCGGTTCATCCGCTCCAGGTGCCGGCCCGTCGCGAGCCGAGCGCGCTCCTGCAGGGTGACGTCCTGCAGCGAAAAGACGAGGCCACGCAGGCGGCCGTCATCGTCCACGTCGGGCGCCAGCGTCCAGTCCCAGTAGGTGATCCCCAGCTCGGGCTGATTCGGAAAGACGAACGGCTTGGCGCGAAACACGGCGGGCTCGCCCGTGTCGCGCACGCGCTCGAATATCGCCTGGTTCTCGGCATTGGGAAAGAGGTCAAAGTGGTTCCGCCCCAGGAGTTCGTCGAGCGTGTGCCCGCAGCCCGCCACGTACACCGGATTGGCGTACAAAAAGTTGAACTCGAGGTCCAGGTATGCCAGCGAAGAGTTCACGTTCTCGGCGACCGCCAGGAACTCGTCGTAGTCCATACGACGGGCGGGCGCGACGCCTTCGGGTGCCTCCAGTTCGCGAACCAGCGTGGTGAGATGCTGCCAGGCTGCTTCGTGCCGGTGCTCGTTCGCTTCGCCGCGGGAGGGTTGCAGTTCGCGGATCAGCCGGCGGATCGCGCGGACGGTGTCGTGCCGTTGTGCGTTGGACATGGCTACCAAGGGAGTCTAGTTGGCCGGTAAGGCGAGGCCATGGGATGACGTTCCGAGGCATTATAGCAACAGCGCGCCACGCATGCGAATAGGAGCGAGGGATGGGCGACAGGGCCGTTGACCCCCTCCACCCCCGATCCTATAATGGCGGTCGGCGGGGGCGTCGGCCCCCGCGCGACCATGAGGAGGTAGCGCCATGGAATGGAAGGTCGTCGCGATCGACAAGCCCGCAGAGGTGAACGTCATCCTCGGGCAGAGCCATTTCATCAAGACGGTGGAGGATCTGCACGAGGCGCTGGTAACGGCGGTGCCGGGGATCCGCTTTGGGCTGGCGTTCTGTGAGGCGTCGGGCGCCTGCCTGGTGCGCTCCAGCGGCACGGACGATGACCTGAAGGCGGCGGCGGAGCGCAACGCCCTATCCCTGGGTACGGGGCACGCCTTTATCATCCTGCTCGGCGAGGGATTCTACCCAGTCAACGTGCTGAACGCCATCAAGGCCGTGCCGGAGGTGTGTCGCATCATCGCCGCCACGGCGAACCCACTGCAAGTGGTGGTGGCCGAGACGGAGCAGGGCCGCGGCATCATGGGCGTCATCGACGGCGCGCTCCCCAAGGGGGTAGAAGACGCCGAAGGCGTCGCCTGGCGCAAGGGCTTTCTCCGCACCATCGGCTACAAGCTGTGATTCACCACAGAGAACACAGAGAACAAGGCAAGATAGGAATATCAGTACACCTCTACGGTCTCTGCGTCCTCTGTGGTTTCTGGATCCTTCGCGAAGGGAGGATGGAGCTATGACGTTGCGGGCGCTGGTGGTGTACTATTCGCCCGGGGGCAATACCAAGCGGACGGCGGAGGCGCTGTGCCGTGGGCTGGAGCGGGGTGAGGCGGAGGTGACGCTGTTACCGCTCCATCGGGCGCGCGGCGTCGCGCTGGACGACTATGACCTGGTGTGCCTGGGGTGCCCCTCGTACCACTTTTCGCCGCCGGCGCCGGTGCGGCGGGCGCTGGAGCACTGGATCGCGGAGGGGAATGCCAAGGGCAGCATCGTGCCCAACTGCCCGCGCCGGCCGGGGCGGACGGCCGTGGTATTCGTCACCTATGGCGGGCCGCACACCGGCATTGAGGAGGCCACGCCGGTGGGCGACGTGCTGGCGCAGACGTTCCGCCACCTGGGCTACGACGTGCGCGCCGCGTGGTACACGGTGGGCGAATTCCACGACAACATGAACCCGCGGCTGAACCTGTACGGCCGCCTGGGCGACATCCGCGGCCGGCCGAACGCGCACGACCTGGGAGTGATCGAGACGAACGCCTACGGGTTGGCGTGCGTGCTCAAGCACGAGAAGGGAATGCGCGCGGAGCGGTAGCAGAGGAAACCGCAGAGAACACAGAGGGCGCTGAGGAATCGGGGCTGTCCCGATCTCCTTCGCGCCCTCTGTGTTCTCTGCGGTTTTCTACCCCGCCTTGGTGCCGCACTCTGGGCAGAACTTGGCCCCGTTGAGTTCGGCGCCGCAGTTGGCGCATTTGGCGGCGCGCTCGATCTTGGTGCCACACTCGGGGCAGAATTTGGCGCCTTTGACGTCCGCGCCGCAACTGGGGCAGGGGTCGGCGACGGGCTGGGCCATGGCGGCGCCGCACTCGGGGCAGAACCTGATCCCTGCCGCCACCATGGCGCCACACGTGCCGCAGCGCGGGGCGTTCTTGGCCGCCTCCGCCGCCTGTTTGGCCACCTGGTCCAGGCCAAAGGCGCTGGCGATCCCCTTGATGACGCCCACGGCCTGCTCGGCGCCCGCCTCGGCGATCTCTTCGCGACGCGGGCTATCGTCGTTGCAGAACCCCGACTGCTCGTCAAAGCAGGAGAGGCACACGATCTGGGCGCAGGTGGGACACTCACGGAAGTACTTGATGGTCTGCTCCCACGCCTTTTCGAGCTGCGCCGGCGTGAGGTGGTAGGTGTAGCGCGGGTCCTCGCCCACCACATTGTCGGCCACGGCGTCGCCGACGAGGGGGATACGACGCAGGAACCCGCCCACCGCCGAGCGGCCCACGTCCTTCGCGATGGTGGCGCCCACGTCGGGCTGGCTGCGGTACTCACGGTCACACTTGTCACAGTAGAACGCTGCGTAAGGCCCCACTCCGTCGTTACGCACATCGTAGCGTGGCATGCGAGATGGCGTGGTCACGATGGTCCTCCGTTGTGAGCTGGAAGTGTCCTGCAATGTACTGCTGCAGCACATATAGCGCCATTCGCGCGGTGCGTCAAGGAGACGGTCAGCAGTCGGCTATCGGCGATCGGCCGTTGGCTCTTGGCGATTAGCTGTTGGCTTTTGGCCCGGGGCCGGACGGTGAGGGCGGCAGGCCTCCCGCCAGCCATTGATGGCCAAGAGCCAACGGCCAATCGCCAGTGGCCGACCGCCGAACGCCGATAGCCGAACGCTACTCCACCAGCGTCTCCAACTCGCCCACCAGCCGCTCGAACTCGGCCAGTGCGGCGGCTACCGGCTCGGGGGTGGTGAGGTCCACGCCGGCGTCCTTGAGCAGGTCCAGCGGGTACTTGCTGCTGCCGCTGCTCAGGAAGGTCAGGTAGCGCTGCAGGGCGGCGTCGCCGTCGTTGAGGATCGACGAGGCGATGGCGATGGCCGACGACATCCCCGTGGCGTACTTGTAGACGTAAAAGTTGTAGAAAAAGTGGTCCACCCGCGACCATTCCCAGCCGATGGGCGCGTCCTGCTCGTCAAAGGCGACCTGATCGCCAAAGTACCGCTTCACCAGCTGTAAGTAGGTGGCGTCGAGGCCATCTGCCGTGAGGGGCTGGCCCGCCTCCACCTGCTCGTGGACGAGCTTTTCGAACTCGGCGAACATCGTCTGGCGGTAGAGGGTGCCGCGGAAGCTGTCCAGGTAGCGGTCGATGAGGTAGGCGCGCGCCGCCTTGTCCTCCGTCACCTGCAGCAGGTGGTGGTTGAGGAGCGCCTCGTTCGTGGTGGAGGCCACCTCGGCCACCAGGATGCGGTAGTCGGCCAGGTGGTAGGGCTGCGCCTGGATGGAGTGCCAGGAGTGCATCGAGTGCCCCAACTCGTGGGCCAGGGTGAACATCGCGTCGAGCGTGCCGGTATAGTTCGTCAGGATGTACGGCATCGAGTCGTAGCAGCCCGACGAGTAGGCGCCGGAGCGCTTGCCCACGTTCTCGTAGCGGTCGACCCAGCCGCTCGTGAGGCCCTCGGTCATCACCTCGACGTACCGTCGGCCCAACGGCTGCAGGGCGGCGCGGATCGTCTCCACCGCCTCGTCGTAGGTAAATCGCATCTCTACGGCGGGGATCACCGAGACATAGGCGTCGTAGAGGTGGAGATCGTCGACGCCCAGCAACCTTTTGCGGAGGCCGACGTATCGGTAAAAGGCCGGCAGGGCGTCGTGCACGGCGGCGATGAGGGCGTCGTACACTGAGACGTCGACGTTGTCGCCAAAGAGCGCCGCCGCCAGGGCGCTGGAAAAGCCGCGGGCGCGGGCGTTGAACACGTGGGACTTGATCCCCGCGTCGAGGATGGCGGCGTTGGTGGTGCGGTTGCCCTTGTACTCGGCATAGTAGGCGTCAAAGGCGGCCTTGCGCACCGAGCGGTCGCGGCTCTCCAGCAGGCGGATGAACGAGGCATGGGTGAGCTGCTGCTCGTCCCCCTCCTCGTCCTGGACGGCAGGGAGGCGCGCCGCCAGGTCGACGTTCTTGAGCACACTGAACACCTTGGAGATGGCGCCGAGGGGCTCGGACGCCATCGACATGAGCCGCTCCTCCGACGGGCTGAGGGTGTAGGGCTTGCCGCGCAGGATGTCCTCGAGCCAGACGCGATAGGGCGCGATGAGGTCGGTCTCCATCCACTCGACCATGGTGGCGTCGTCGATGGCCAAGAGTTCCGGCGAAAAGTAGGACCCCGCGGTGCTCAGCTGGATGTAGGCCGAGCGCGCGCGGTCGAACATTACTTGGTAGGTGTTGTTGCCCAGGTCCTCGTCGTTGCGCAGGTGGGCATAGACGTAGACCTTTTCGATGTGGCGGTGCGCGTCGAGCAAGGCGCGGATGGCGGCAGCCAGCGTCTCCACCGACTCGGCCAGACGCCCGCGGTACGCCTCCACTTGGGCCGGCAGGCTCTGGGTAAGGGCGAAATCGGCCTCCCAGGCGGCGTCGTTGGGGTAGAGCGCCTCGACGTTCCAGCGGTCCTCCCGGGGGACATCCTGCCTCCGCCGTGGTTCCTTGTTCATGTATGGTTACTCCTTGATTCGAGTTTCATCTAGATCACTTCCGCATACTAGGGCGCTAGCGGATGATTGCGCAGCGTCACGGGGTATTGTACCCCAAGTTGCTGACGGGGTCGAGTAGTCGGGGGCGCTGCAAGAAGCGCGATACGGGTCGCGAACCGAGGTCGTGCGCCGAGGCGTGGAGCGAACCCTGCCACGTCGGATCGGCGGGGCTGCGGTGGGCCACCCGAGGGAACCCGCCGTACGGCGGGCAAACGGTGGCGGCCACGGCGAAACCGGTTGTCCGGCACTCGCGTAGACAAGTACAATCCGATCACGGCATAGGCGGGCCAAGGCCCCTGCTTGAGGTCAGTCGTTATCAGCGAGAGGAGCATCCGATGCCGTCGAATAGCGATCGTTCACCCACCGGGCACGTCGGGCAGGGTACGGGGTCAGAGGGCGTTGCCCGCGGCCTGCAGGATCTGCTTCGAAGCCTCGTGTCGCGCGCCAACATTCACCATGCCGTCATCGCCGTCGAGACCGGCGATGGATCGTTCCGCTGGATCGGCGCTGCCGGGGAGGCACATCCCGACGGTACGCCCATGCGCGAGGATACGCCCATCTGTATCGCCAGCGTGACCAAGCTGTACATCGCCGCCGCCGTCCTCAGGCTGCACGAGGGCGGCCTCGTTGGCCTGGATGAGCCGATCACAACCTATCTCCCGTCGTCGCTCATCGGCGGCATTCACCGGCTGAATGGCGTCGACCGTACGGCGGCGATCACCGTCCGCCATCTCCTCGGCCACGCCTCGGGCCTGCCCGACTTTCTCGAGGACCGACCCAAGGGCGGGCAGAGCTTCCTCGATGCCCTCGTCGCGGAGGGTGACCGATCGTGGGACCTCGACGAGGCCATGCGCATCGTGCGCGACGACCTCAGGCCGCACTTTGCCCCGCAGCAGCTGGACGCCCGCCGCCCCAAGGTCCGCTACTCGGACACGAATTACCAGCTTCTCATGGCCATCATCGAGGCCGTGACCGGCCGGCCGGTCCATGAAGTGTTCGACGAGCTGCTGTACGCGCGGTTGGGCCTGAGGCATACCTATCACCCCGGTACTCGGGAGGATCCCTCTCCCGGGCCGGCGACGATGTGGTTCGGTGAGCGGCCGCTGAACATCCCGCAGGCGATGCGTTGCCTTCGCGACCTGAACAGCACCATGGATGACATGCTGCGTTTCATGCGGGCGCTGGTGCGCGGCGAGGTGTTCGAGCGGCCGGCGACCCTCGATGCGATGCTGGGGCACTGGAACACCTTTGGCTTCTCCCTGAACCCCATGCCCACCTCGCCGTCGTGGCCCATCGAGTACGGCCTCGGGGCGATGCGTTTTAGCATCCCGCGCCTGTTCTCCCCGTTCCGACCGGTGCCGGCGGTGGTGGGGCACACCGGCGTCACCGGCTCCTGGCTCTTCCATTGCCCGGAACTGGATGTCCTGCTGGCGGGCACGGTGGACCAGGGGACCGCCGCGGCGGCGCCGTTCAACCTGGCGCCCAGGATGCTGAGGCTGCTCGAGGGTATCGGGCGCTGAGCGATGCGCAGCGCGCCTCGGGGAGGTACCGGTAGCCTGGGCACCGCGGACCGAGGCCCGGCGCCTAGAGCCCGAGTCCGCACCGCGGACCGGGTGTAGGGGCCGCACGCTGTGCGGCCCGCGGCGCGGCAAACCCAGGCCTCGGCGCGCACCGGCGTGCGCGCCCTACAATGACCGGACGGGGCGGGCGCCCCGTCTACCGCGCCGAGCGCGCTGCCATTTCCACGTACGGCCCCGAGGGGAAGGCGGCCAGGGCGGCGACGGGGTGCTCGTACTCGGCGTCATAGATGGCGTTGCACACTGCCTCGGGAGTATCGCCCTCGATGGCGATGGGGGCGGGGTCGTTCAGCTCGTAGGTGGCCAGGAGGTAGGCCTGCCCTGGCTCCACCTCCATGCGCCGCACGCAGACCCTGTCCTCGGCCACGATGCCCATGTACCCCTGGCCGGCGCCGCCGTCCAGCGCGGCCACGATGCGCGGCGTGTTGTACTGGTCGCGCTCGTATCCCAGCGAAAAGAGGGACAGGGTGATGGCGCCCAGCAGCCCATAGCCGTCGGACACGCGCTCGATGATGGGGTCCACGTGGCTGCCGTTGGCCACCACGATGCGGCCCTGGTCGGCGCGCAGGCAGTTGTACGAGATGTACGGGTTGGGCGTCTCGCTGGTATCGGGGGCGGCGTCGGCGGTGGGCACGACGACAGCGCGGTCCGTGCCGGCACGGATGGTGCGGTTGGGGAAGGAACGCGACGACACGCGGTAGCCCAAGTACCACTCGCCGCCGTCCGTGCGCCCGAGGACGACGAATCGACCAACGTACATGCTTACACCTCCGGTTTAGGTCCAGCCCAACGCATAGCCCGTCTCGTACATCGCCACGATGTTCTCCGGCGGGCTGACGGCCTGGATATTGTGACAGGGGGCCAGGATGTAGCCGCCGCCCGCCCCCAGAATGCGCAGGTTGTCCTCCACCTCGCGGCGCACCTCGTCCACGGAGCCGAAGGGGAGGGTGTACTGGTTGTCCATGGCGCCGTGAAAGATGAGGCGATCGCCGAAATCGCGCTTGAGCGCCTCGCGCTCCATCCCCTTGCAGCGCCACTGGATGGGGTTCAGCACGTCGATGCCGGCGTCCAGCATGTCGGGGATGATGCGGCGGATGGCGCCGTCGCTGTGGTGAAAGACATAGGCGCCCGCCTCGTGGGCCAGGTCGATGAAGCGCTTCATGCGCGGGATGAGGAACTCGTGGATCTGCTTTGGTGAGAAGAGGAGCCCCTCCTGCGCGCCCATGTCCTCGGCGACGTAGGTGATCATTACCTGGCCGGGGATTGCCTCATAGATGCGCAGCGTGTTCTGGTAGGCCAGCTCGAACAGCTTGTCGAGGCAATAGTGGACGATCTCGGGGTTCAGCGCCAGGTCCATAAAGGCCTGTTCCTGGCCGCGCAGGCTCTTGTACGTCAGGAACGGCTCCGAGCCGCCGCCGCGGATGGGGTAGCCCTCCCAGGCGGCGATCTGGTCGGGGAGTGTGGAATAGTCCCACCAGTCGGGGCTGGGCCAGCGATAGTTGGCCTCGATCTCTTCCACCGTGGTGTAGCGCGCCAGGGGGTTCTCCACCACCTCGCGATAGACGCCCGTGCCGTAGTCCACGTCGCGGTAGGAGATGCCGTACACGTCCTCGTCGGACGGGATGGGCGGCCCGACGTACTCGGGCGTCACGCTAAAGGGGCGGTCGATGTGCAGGCGCTCGAACAGGGCGCGATCGTCGGCCACGCCCAGGTGCGCCTTGAGGCGCGCATCGGCCTCGGGCGTGGTCCAATAGTCCATGGGGACGCGATCGGGCGTCCGCCGCTGCAACACGGCCAGCCAGCGCTCGCGGGGCGTCATCCCGGTACTCCGGGGCGTCATCCCGGTACTCCGGGGCGTCATCCCGGTACTCCGGGGCGTCATCCCGGTACTCCGGGGCGTCATGGATTCGGTGGGCATGGGGGCCTCCGGGTGGGTCAGGGTATATCGTTACGCGCGGATTGTAGATGGCGCCGGGGTGAGCGTCAAGGCACGGCCGCACACGGCGGGTTGCAGGTTCCAGGTTACATGCTATTGGACAAGCACGCCCTATAGCCTGCAACCTGTAACCGGCGCCGACTCACAACCCACAACTCACAACGCCACCAAGCGCCCGCTCAGCCGCCCGCCTCCGCCTTCGCGGCGCGCTCGATGGCCTCGCGCCCCTTGCGCGAGATGCGGTTCCACATGCCCGAGAGGCCCATGGCCCGCTTCATCTCGCGCACCGTGGCCTCCCCCTCCTGGCTGGCGCGCAGCGTGCCCTCGTAGATGATGCGCTCCACCAGGCCGCTCTGCGCCTCGATGGCGGCGCGGCGCTCGCGCAGGGGATCGAGGAAGGCGTTCAGGGCGCTGGCCAGCTTTTCCTTCACCTCGACGTCGCCCACGCGCCCCTGCCGGTAGCGCTCCTTCAGGTCCTCCACCTCGGCGCGATTGGGGTTAAAGGCGTCGTGGTAGATGAACACCGGGTTCCCCTCGACGCGCCCGGGCACGTCCGCCGAGATGCGGTTGGGGTCGGTGTACATGCTGAACACCTTGCGCCGCACGGTGGCCGCGTCGTCCGATAGATAGATGGCGTTGCCCAGGCTCTTGGACATCTTGGACTGGCCGTCGGTGCCCACCAGCGTGGGTACCTCACCCACCATCACCTCGGGGAGGGGGAACACCTCGCCGTAGAGATAGTTGAAGCGGCGGGCAATCTCGCGGGTGATCTCGACGTGGGCCTCGTTGTCCTTGCCCACGGGCACCAGGTGCGCCCGTGGCATGAGGATATCGGCCGCCTGCAGCACGGGGTAGCCCACCAGCCCGAGGGGCAGCGTCTCGTCGCTGATGTTGGCGGCGCGGGCCATATCTTTGATGCTGGGCAGGCGCTGCAGCCGCGGCAGGGTGACGAGCATCTCAAAGATGAGGTTCATCTCGTACACCGCCGGCACGGCCGACTGCAGATAGATGACGCTCTTGGCAGGGTCGATGCCGGCCGCCAAATAGTCCAGCACAACGTCGGTGACGTTCTGACGCAGGGCGGTCACGTGCTCCTTCTCGGGGCGCGTGGTGAGGGTGTGCAGGTCGGCGATGATGAAAAAGCACTCGTACTCGTCCTGCAGGCGCACGCGGTTGGCCAGGCTCCCCACATAGTGTCCCAGGTGCAGCTTGCCCGTGGGACGGTCGCCCGTCAGGATGCGCTTTCTCTCCATGGTGTCGTCCTCCTTGGTCAGCGCTGTGCTCAACGCAGCCATTGTCTCGTTGCGAGTCATGTGTTCCGGCTGCCGCGGCAGGTTGCCGCGGCAGGTTGTCGCGGCAACAGAAAACTCTCGCCCGCGGCCGTTCGGCCGTCAGGGGCGAGAGTTCATCCCGTGGTGCCACCCTGGTTAGGCCGCCTGCCCCCGGACCGGGGCGGGCGCGCCTCGCTCGTTGCGGGTACGGGCGCGGCTCCCGCTGCGCCGATACCCTCAGCCCTGATAACGGTGGCGGCTCCGTCGCGGGCTACTGGCCGTGCAGGTGCTTGGCGTTGGCCCGCGCGACTCGCCGGTCCATTCACCCCCCGCGTGTAGCGCCCCCTTTGCAGCTACCGGGGGCTCTCTGGGCTCCGTGTGGAGGACTACTAGTCCGGGTCATAGTCTTTGAATCGATGATAGCACGGCGGCGCGTGCGTGTCAACGACAATGCAGAGTTGCGAGTTCCGGGTCGGAACGGCGGGTTCCAGGTGACAGGTGGCAGGTTACAGGCTCTAGCGCAGGCACTCGCTCTGCCCTGTAACCTGCCACCTGTGACCTGCAACCTGCTATGCTTTCGACCCGTAACCCGGAACCCGCAACTCGTACCCCACAACCGCGCCTACAGAATCGCCGCCGCGACTTTGCGAATCCCCTCGACGACGAGATCGGCGTCCTCGAGGGTATAGTTCTGATCGATGAACGTCATCACCGCGCGCCCCAGGTAGTCGAGGGACTGGGGGCACTGGTCGCGGGTGTACCCCTTGACGTCGCCCTTGTAGAAGGGGCTCTTCCACGGGGCGCGTCGCTCCTCCGCCAGGCCGCTCATCATGAACGGCCAGTTGGCATAGATGTGGCGGTCGGGGATGGTGTTGTCGTACATGGTGCCGCAGCCAATGTTCTCGGCGGCCAGCGCCCGGGCAAAGCGCTTGGCCAGGTCGGCCGTCGGTAGGAAGAAGGTGAAGGTGATGCAGCAATCCCCGCCGGGATCGGGGACGTCCTGAGGCGTGACGCCGGCGATCCCCTCGATCCCCTCCATGATCTGCGACTTGATGCGGCGAAAGTGGCTGATGAGGGGGTCGAGCCGGTCCATCTGGGCGCAAAAGACGGCCGCGGCCAGCTCGGACAGGCGATAGTTCTCGCCCGAGAGGACAAAGTCGTAGCGCCGGGAGCCCTCACCCTCCCAGAAGCGGGCGGCGCTGTCGTGCTGCATGCGGGCACGGTCGTACACCAGTTGGTCGTCGGTGACCAGCAGCCCTCCCTCGCCCGAGGTGATGATCTTGTACTGCTGGAAGCTAAAGCACCCCACCTTGCCGATGCTGCCCAGGGTCTTGCCCTTGTAGCTGCCCCCGTTGGACTGGGCCACGTCCTCGCACACGGGGATGCCGTGGCGGTTCGCCACCGCCATGATCTCGTCCATGCGGGCGGGCACGCCGCGCATGTGCACCGGGATGATCGCCTTGGTGTAGGGCGTGATCTTTTTCTCGAGGTCTACCGGGTCCATGTTGAGGGAGGCGTCGATCTCGGCGATGACGGGCACGCCGCCGGCGGCGATGACGGCCGCCGCGGTGGCGATAAAGGTATGCGCCGGGATGATGACCTCGTCCCCCGGGCCGACGTCCAGGCCGAACATGGCGCAGATGAGAGACGCGGTTCCGCAGTTCACCGCCAGGGCGTACTCCTTGCCCAGCCGCTGCCGGTACCACTCCTCGATGCGGGCCGCCTCCGATTCCTCGGCGCCGGTAGCCAGGAAGCGAAAGAGGCGCTTCTTCGCCAGCACGGTGTTGACGGCGGCTACTTCGCGCTCGTCCATCACGGCGGAGCCGTGGAACCCGCCGCGTAGGGGTGTAGCGCGTACGGGTGTGCCCCCATCGATCGCCAGCTTGGTGCCCATGGAACGTTCCTCCTGTGCGGTGGGATATCGGTCGCTACACGGGGCGGGTCAGCCCCGTTCCGAGGCCAGGGCGGCGGCGATGGCGGCGATGTGCGCCGGCCCCGTGCCGCAGCACCCGCCCACGACGCGCGCCCCCGCCTCCACAAAGGCGCGGGCGTGGTCGGCCATCTGCTCCGGTGTGGTATCCCAGACGGTGGCCTCCTCGGCGCCTACCTGGGGGATGCCGGCATTGGACTGGGCGATGAGGGGGAGGTTCACCGCCTCGCGCATACCCGTCAGCGCCGCCAGCACGGCGTCTGGGCCCTCACCACAATTGGCGCCCACGGCATCGGCGCCCGCCTCGGCGGCGCGCTGCGCGGCATCGCCCGGCCGCAGGCCCATCATCGTGCGGCCCTTGGCGTTGAAGGCAAAGGTGCAAAAGACGGGCAGCGCCGTGTGAGCGCGCGCCATGCGCACGGCGCAGAGTGCCTCCTCGATGTCGTTCATCGTCTCGACCAGGATGAAATCGGCGCCCGCCTCGGCCAGCACCGCCACCTGCTCGCGGTAGATCGCCTCGGCATCGACCACGGTGAGTTCCCCGTAGGGCTCGAGGAGTTGGCCGGTGGGGCCGACGTCGCCCGCCACCCAGGCGCGCTTGCCGGCCGCGGCGCGGGCGAGTTCCACCCCCTTGCGGTTCAACTCTGCCAGGCGGTCGGCCAGGCCGGCGCCGGCCAGGCGGGCGCGGTTGCCGCCAAAGGTGTTGCTGGTGACGATGCGCGCGCCAGCCTGAAGATAGTCGTTGTGGATGGCCGTCAGCACCTCGGGGTGTTCGGCGTTCCACAGCTCGGGCATGGCGCCGGCCGTGAGGCCGCGGGCCTGCAGCTGCGTGCCCATGGCGCCGTCGCAGACGATCACCTGGCCGGCGGCCAGGGCGTTCAGGATGCTGTCCATCGAGGAGGTTCCCTTCCACTATCGGTTCGGCGAGCGCCACGCGCGCCCCAGGCGTTGCCAGGGGGCGGCGGCGAGCACGCCGGGTATGCGCACATCGACGATGCCGACGATCAGCACCATTGTACGGGGGGCGGTGGATGGTGGCAAGTGGGACTCGGTATCGCGCGGCCGCGGGCCGGACAGCGTCCGGCCCCTACAGACGGAGCGCCTCCGTCACATGTGTAGGGCGCGCACGCCGGTGCGCGCCGGGTGGCCACACGCCGAGGCGTAGGGCACGCAGGCCGACGAGCCGGGGTTTGGATCGCCGCGCCGCGGGACGGGCGGCGTTCCACCCTCACACGGCAGGCCGAACGGCGTTCGGCCCCTACATGCGGATCCTTCGCGGGTGTAGGGCGCGCACGCCGGTGCGCGCCGCGGGTGAAGGGTACGCCGGGCTATGCCTCGACGGGGTCGGGCAAGGGCAGCGGCTGCGGCAGCCGCGTGAGGTGGAGCGTGCGCGGGACGAGGACCATGGCGAGCCAGCCGAGGTACTCCCGCGGGCGCCAACGCCGCCCACACGGGATGCACGTGCGCTGCTCGATGGCGCTCCGCAGGTCGGCGGCGGTGGTCCCCTGAAAGAGAGTGTACGCCACGCCGACGACGCTCTTGTGGTGGGCGTCGCTGCCGCCCGTCATCGCCAGGCGCAGCCCGGACCCCAGGATGCGCGAGCGCGGGTTCGCCAGGGGGTCGAGTTGGCTGCCGTTGATCCCCTCCAGGGCATCCAGGTGAAAGTCGCGCCACTCCTCGATGGTGGGCCTGGGGCGATGGCGCATGGGGCTGTTGCAGATACGGTCAAAGGGGTGGGCCAGGACGGCCACGCCACCCTGCGCGTGGATCTCACCCACCGTCTCGGGGATCGACAGGCCGGGCCGAATGCGCTCCCTGAGAAAGAGTCCCAGGACATGCCCGCGATTCGTGGTGATCTCCTCACCCACCACGATCTCGACGCCGTAGCGCGGCCCGAGGCGCCGCGCCTCGAGGGCGCCGTCGATGGTATCGTGGTCGGTGATCGCCAGAATACGCAGATCGGTGCTGAGAGCCGCGTGTTCCAGGATGGTGCGGATATCGTGACCGCCGTCGCTGTAGGTCGAATGGATGTGCAGGTCCGCCTTGCTCCACGCTACGCTGCTCAACGCTGTCTCGTCTCCACTATCGGTGATGGGCACCGGTGGCGCCGCCATGGACGTGCGGCTCAAGGGCGCCTTGATGCAAGTACAGCCACGAGCAGCCAGAGCATGTAAACGAAGCGGATGCTCGCCCTTGCACAGTCGAATGATTGATGATGGTGGGGGGCCGGACATCCCCTCAACATACTCACTATACGAGGACGGCCCGATCCGTCAAGACGGGCCGATGGGGCGGGTAGCGTTTGCAGGCGCTTGTCCTTACGTCTACAATAGTGCCCGGTGGGGCTGCGATGAAGCGGAGCGCCGGGCGCCGGTGGCTGGCCGAGGAGGCGATCACCATGCTGAACCTGGTCACGGGAGCGACGGGACTCATCGGCGGACACCTGGTCGAGGCGCTGGCGCTTCGCGGTGAGCAGGTGCGCGCCTTCGTGCGGCCCACCAGTCGAACGGAACGCCTGCGCGCCCTGGGTGTCGAGATCCGCATCGGTCAGTTGGTGGACAATGCCTCCCTGATGGCCGCCACGCAGGGCGTCGACCGGGTGTTCCACTGCGCCGCACTGGTGAGCGATTGGGGGCTGGCCGAGGATTTCTCGCAGGCCAACGTCGGTGGGACGCGCAACGTCCTGGCGGCGGCCGCCCGTGCGCAGGTCTCTCGATTCATCTTTCACAGCAGCACCGACGTCTATGGCTTCCCCGGGGCGCCCGTCGCCGAGACGGAGCGCCCATCGCCCCGAGGTTTCCCCTTTGGCGACAGCAAGATCGAGGCCGAAGCGCTGGTATGGAACCACCGGCGGCGGGTCGGCCTGCCGATCTGCATCATCCGCTCCGGCACGGTCTATGGGCCGGGGAGCCGCTTCATCCTGGAGTCGCTGGTCGAGCCGATGCGCCGGCGTCGACTCACGCTCATCGACGGCGGGCGGCACACGGCGGGCCTCACCTACGTCGGCAACCTGGTCGATGCCATGATCCTGGCGGCGGACCGCGAGGCCAGCATCGGGCAGGCGTACAACATCACCGACGGCAGCCGCGTCACCTGGCGCGAGTTCATCGACGCGCTGGCCGACACGCTGCAGATGCCGCGCCCCACCCGCAGCCGGAGCCACCGCACGGCCTATGCCATGGCATCGGCCTGGGAGTATTACTACCGCACCATGGGGCGGGCGCAGCGTCCGCCCATGACGCGCGCGCTGGTGGAGCTGATGGGCACCGATCAGGACTATTGCATCGACAAGGCCGTGGCTCAGCTCGGCTACAGGCCGCGCGTTCCCTTCACCGAGGGGATGCGCCACGTCGCCGACTGGCTGCTGCGGGACGGTCACTTGGACTCGACCTCGGTGCGCGTGCTGGATTGACGGCTCTATCGGGAGCCGCTATAATCGGTATAGATATAGGGTGCGTACATTGTATGTCTGGACCGCGCTCGCACTCAGCGACGTGATGCGGCGCGGTCGCCTGCGGTGTTGCCTGCAGGCGAAACACGGCGCCGCCGGATGGCCACAATGATGGATTCGTACAGTCTTTTGGCCCTCCTGCCGGCGCCGTTCTAATGGGAATGGGGGAAGGCTCATGGATGACACCAAGACCAAACTCGAAGCCCAAGCCCAGGAGATCCGGGCCGAACTCGTGCGGGTGAATGCGTTGCTGCGGGAGCGCGGCGACTATGGGTTTGGCAAGGGAGACCCCGCCGTCTACCAGTGGGAGTTCAACCTCGCGTTGCGTGAGAGGTATGAACAGCGTCTCGAGCAGATCGAGAAGGCCCTGGGGCGACTGACCGACGGGCGGTATGGTCTGTGCGAGCAGTGCGGTGGACGCATCGAGCCGGAGCGCCTAGAGGCCGTGCCATACACCACTCTGTGCATCACGTGTGCCAAGATGCAGGTGTAGCGCAATGGCTGTCAACCCCCGAGCGGCTGCGCCGCACCGACGCGGACGCCCTCCGCCGCCGACTCTCGTGGCGCCGGTGCCGCCTGTTTGCGCGGTAGGCGCACGGTGAAACGGCTGCCCGTTCCCTCGTGGCTGACCGCCTCGATGTCACCCCCGAGTTCGTGCATGATCATCCGAGAGATGACGAGGCCAAGGCCGGTGCCCTCCCCTCGCTTGCGGGAGTGGCGAACAGAGTAGAACTTTTCAAAGATCCGCTCCGTCTGTTCGGGGCTCATGCCGATGCCCGTGTCCTCCACGGACAGGTAGACGGCGTCGGGCTGCGGATGGCAGGTGACGGTCACGCGGCCCCCCTCGTCGGTGAACTTGATGGCGTTGCTCAGCAGGTTCACCAACACCTGCTCCAGGCCGCCGGCGTTGGCGAGGAGCAGCGGCATCTGTGTCGGGCACGCGACCTGGAGATGGAGCCCCCGCTCCTCCGCCAGGGGGCGACACACACTGACGGACGACCGGATCACGGCGCGCAGATCCACCTCCTCGATGGGCAGGTCGTACTTGCCCGCCTCCAGCCGGGTAAAGTCCAGCAGGTTGTTCACCAGGCGCGTCTGTCGCGTCACCTGCGAATCGATGATGGAGAGGTATTCGCGCTGCTTGCTCCCCTCAGGCGCGTCCATCAGTAGAAGGCGCACGAGCATCTTGATGGTGGTGAGGGGGGTACGTAGCTCGTGCGAGACGTACGCCACAAAGTCCGATTTGGCGCGTTCGAGTTGGGCCTCCTGCGTCACGTCACGCGCCACATAAATGGTAGCGCGCGGCACGCCGGCCCCCGCGGCCAGCTCGGCCACGCTCAGGCCAACCACGCGATCGTCCACTTCCACCACGTGCCGCCCGATCCCGTCTTCACTCGCCCCGTCCGCCATCTGCCGCTCAAGCCAGCTCGGCAGCGGCTCTCCCTGTTGTACCCCCAACAGTGCATGCGCCGCAGCATTGGCCAGCAGGACGCGCCCCTCGGCGCCCACCACCAGTACGCCGTCCGCCATCTGGGCGAGAATACTGCCCAACAGGTTGCGCTCGCGATGTAGGTTGGCGAGGAGGCGGGCGTTCTCCAGCGCCACGCCCAACTGGTGGCCGAACAACTGCAGGAGTTGCTCTTCTCCGGCGTCGAACGGTCGCGGCTGAGTCGAGGCGATCTCCAGTACCCCCTCCAGGCCCTCCGTCGAGCGCAATGCGACGTAGGTGAGCGAGGAGGGCGGTGGCTGGTCGGGCGCGGCCGAGTGGGCCGCCTCGTCCGGTGACAGCGGGACGGTGTGGATCGCCCCAAGGCGCTGCTCGCCCCCTGCCGTCAGCCAGTCGGCCGGAATGGCGGGCACATACGGCGACGTGCCGTCGTGTGCCGAACCGTCACACGTCGAACCGCCAGACGGCGAAACGCTGCACGGCGGCCAGCCGCTCGCGGCGCGCAGCACCAGGCCCTCATCATCGCGGAGGTAGATGGCGCCGCGCGAGTGCCCCGTGAGCTTGGCCACCTTGCGCAGCGCAAGGGCCACCACATCGGCGGCGGGGCAGCCCAAAAGCTCCTCACCGGCTGCCACCAGGTACCGCAAGCCAAAGTTGACGCGGTGCAGGTCGCGGTTGCGCGCCTGCAGGTGTCGCTCGCCGCGTTCCATCTCGCGGGTGAGCAGCCAGACGAGTAGCGAGATGAAGGCCAGGTAGGGCAGGCAGAGGACGAGGCTCTGGGGGATGCCCGTGGGCAGGAGTAGCCGCCTCGGCGCCCAGTCCTGTCGCGCCACGGAGACCAGGACGCCGTATCCGGCGATGCCTAGGAACGTCAGCGGCAGGATGGCACGGCGGCCGATGAGCCAGCCCCCCATGATGATGGGCCAGAGGTACGCCAGCAAAAAGACATAGCCGTCGGCGCCCAGCATGAGGATCAGCAGCGAGATGAACACGATATCCAGGTTGAGCGAGAGGATCCCGAGGGCCCGAATGGCGCGCCGTCGCCACAGGTAGAGGTAAAAGATGTTCGTTGAGAACTGGACCAGGGCAAAGACGTAGAGCGGGCGCGGCGCCGGTGTGGGCGCGGCGGCGTTCATCAGCACGAGGAGCAGCAGGAACGCGCCGGTGACGGCGCTGCGTCCCCAGACAAAGATGTGCCACAGGGTCACCTGGCTGTGCAGCACGCGTCACGGTCTCCGGCCGACGTGTTTGGCCACCCGCCCCGGGATCCAGATGGCGATGGTGTGACGCCCGTCGTGACTGCGGATGACGAACTCGCCGCTGTGGGCGTGCACGACGCGGCGCGCCACATCGAGGGCGGCCGATGCCTCTGACGTCTGGGTGTCGGCGTCCCAGGCGCCGGAGGCGCAGTCGCTGTCGGTGATGGTGAACTCGACGCCCCCCTCGCGTGCCCGCCTGGCGGCGATGCGCACCACGCCTCCCGGTGGAGAGAGCGCCACGGCGGCTTCCAGGAGCTTTGATAGCGCCTTGCCGAGGGCCTCCCCGTCGATGATGGCGCTGAGGATGCCGCCGCACGATATCTTGAGCTGCACGTCACGCGACGCCGCGAGGCGGGCGGCGCCCGCGGCCGCGCCGCGCACCACCGGCGCGACGCGCATCGGCTCACGCAGCAGGGGGATGTCGTCCTGCGCCTCGTCGGCGACCTCCGCGAGGTTCTCCACGAGTTCCTGGAGCACATCGGCATCGGCGGCCGCGCTGCGCAGGTAGCGCGTCTGTTCCTCGGGGTCGTCGCCAAAGCGCTGCGACAGCAGCACGTTCAGCTGCGCCGTGAGATTGGCGACGGGGTCACGCATTCGGGAGGCGATCTCGGCCAGGATGCGGGCGCGCAGCGATTCGAGTTCGCGCCGATCCTCCTGGCGGGTGCGCTCCACGCGGTTGAGGAGGGACGCCACGCGCGCCTCCAACTCCTCGGGCTCGAACGGCTTGACGACATAATCGTCGGCGCCACCACGCAGCCCCTCCAGGCGATCACGCAGGTCGCCCTTGGCGGTGAGAAAGATGAACGGCATGCCGGCGCCGGTGAGGGCGCGGACGCGCCGCTGGAACTCGAACCCGTCCATCCCCTCCATCATAATGTCCGAAATGATGAGGTCCGGGGGCGATGCCATGAGCGCCTGCAGTGCCTCCACGCCTCCCTCGGCCGACGTCACCCCATAGCCCACGCGACCGAGGTACTCGCGCATCGAGTAGAGTAGTTGTGGCTCGTCGTCAACGAGCAGGATATGTCTGTGCATCCTCGCCTCCCCACGCGGTGATAGCGTGTACAATGTGTCCAGAATGATGGGAGACTCGCCAAGGCAGACGCGTTACCGTCCCTGAAACCGGACAGCCCCAGCCTTCGCGCCGTGCCGCGTGTCGCCGTGCGTCCCCCTCCAGTGTAGCGCGATACGGGGGGGTGGTTGCGTAAAGGGGGCATAAGTATCGCCGGGGTGGACAGGGGGGCTGGAGCGGCGCCATCTCGCACCACGAGGCGCGGCGGGAGGAACCCGCCGCGCCTCGTGTGACCGCGCGAGGCGTCAGAACCGCGACACCGTCACCCGCCGCCCCTCACGCTCCGCGCGTTCTTGGGCGACGGAACCAACGTGGGCCAACCATTTGAGCCCGTTCTCAGGGCCCAGCGAGAAGCGGTAGGGGGCCGACCCATAGATGACGCCCAGGGTGTTGACCAGCCAGAGGGAGACGCCGCGAACGGCGTCGAGCCGGAAATCCAACTCCCCTTGCTCGCCGCGCCACAGGAGCCGCTGCTCCGTGAGGAGCAGGCGGCCCTGGTCGATGGTGACCCAGCGGCCAAAGTCCGGCGGCGAGGGGGGCACCGTGTTGGGGGGCTCGTGCCCGTCCCAGCGCTCGATGAGGGGATTCGGCGGGGCGGGGGCCAAGCTCACGCCGTCGGCCCAGAGGTAGACGTGCTCGTCGCTATGCAGCTCCACCCCCTCCACCGGCACGGGCTGCGGGGCAAAGCCGCCGCGAGCCTGATCGTACCAGGCGGCGAGCGCCATCTCCACGTTGAGGAGCGCGGGCGGCCCCTGCACGACGCGCATACGATAGTCCTTGCCCCGTATGCGCCGAAACTCCCAGCGCGTGTCGCAGGCGGTGCAGATCACCTCGCGCGACCTTTCGTGCCGTACGGCGTCGAGGGTGCCGCATACCGGGCAGCGCCAAAGGATCTGGGCGACGCCCCGGCGCCAGATGGGGGGAGCCTCTCCGGCTTGGCGAGGGCGCGCGGCGGCGTGGCCGATGCCCACATCGGGTGGCTCGTCCAGCACCCTGCCCCCCTGGGTCGGCGGCCCCATCCACGCCGCCACACCGCCCTTGCCGTAGGTGAGGCGGTCGAGGACCTCGCGGATGCGGGCGTTGGCCGCCTCCACGTCCTGTGGGGTGACGGTCGCCATCGGGGTGTCGCACAGCCTGAACGTCTCGCCCACGATGAGGGTGGGCCGCCCGCGGAGCCAGGGCCGAATCCGCCAGCGCGGCCAGATGTCATAGATGCTGGCCTCCCAGACGAGGGGCACGAGGGGAGCGGCGGTGCGCAGGGCCAGCCAGGCTGCGCCGCTCCCCAGGGGAAGGGGGCGGCCGTCCCACGGCATATCCCCCTCGGGGTTCATGGTCACGATGCCGCCCTCTCGGAGCGCCCGATAGCCATCCAGCAGATTGAAGGCCAGCGGGCCGGCCGCATGCGCCACCAAGGGGCGCGTGTTCGCCACCCGCTGCATGATCAGCCGCAGATACGGGAGTGCCCAGAGCTGCTCCTGGGCATAGCCGACAACCTTGTCGGGCGAGTCCAGGAGGGGTTTGCGCAGCACCTGCCAGTAGGCCCAGGTGGAGGATACGTTGCTGATGACGCCGATCTCGGGAAAGAGCACGATGAGCGGGCCCTCCTGCGGCATGCGCGCCTTGCCGTCGATGCGAAAGCGATAGAGGAATCGCAGGAGATAGGCGGCCAGCAGCCATGGGAGTGCGATCGCGATCCTGATGGCCGATAGGATCATGTGGTCCAGGGCTTGCCTGATCCGTCGCAACGTTTTCCTCCTCTCCAGGGGACGCACCTCGGAGCACTATCGATCGTCGAGCGAGTCGGAACGCTAGAGCGCCACGTTTCCAAGCTGGTTGGCACAATACTCGTAGGCGTCGCGCACCGTCTGGATATTCCACGCTTCCTCCACCGGGATCGTCATCCCGAGGCGTGCCTCCAGGCGCAACACCAACTCGACCATCCGCAGTGAGTCGATCGCCAGGTCGGTGAGGAACGACGCCTCGGGTTGGAGCATCTCCTCAGAGACGTCCAGCGTCTCGGAAAGGAACCGCCTAAAGTCCTCGAAACGCAGCGTGCCGTCCATCGCGCTTGCTTGTGCCACCGCATCCCTCCTGTTGTTCACGTCTGTCACCGTACCGAGCCGCCCGCGACGGCTTCGCTCCCACACGTGTCATGGGCCATGGCGCTCCGCGCCTCACCGCTCAGCCTCAGAGAGGGCGGCGTCGCCGGGCCCCTGCACGTCGATCTCGACAAAGGCGCTCATCCCCCAGCGCAGGCCCGATTCGGGGCCGATCCCCATATCGAGCGCCACGGTGTACACCTTGTCGCCCCGCCGATCCACAGCCAGCGGCGCGACGCGCGCTACGGTGCCCGAAAAGGTGCTGTTCTCCAGCGCATCCACCGTCACCGTCGCCGGTTGCCCCGCGCGCACCAGGCTGACATCCACCTCGCTGAGGTCCTCGGTTTCGACGAGGAACTCGGTCAGGTCACCCATACACATGGCCGGCACCTGCGCCAACGCGACCTCTCCAGCGTCGACAAAGATCGCGCCCACGATGCCGTCGTAGGGCGCCCGCAGCACGGCGTCATCGAGGGCGTTTTGCGTCGCTCCCAGCGCCGCCTCAGCGCGAGCGACCGCGGCCTCGGCCACAGCAATGTCTTCCGGCCGATTGCCGGCCTCGAGCATGTCGAGCTGTGCCTGCGCCTGCGCCACCTGCGCCTGAGCGCTCTGTACGTCCGACTTGCTCTGCTCCAGCTGCGCTTGGGCGATCTCGACGCCCGCCTGCGCCTGGATCACCATCGTCTTGGCGCTCTCGACCTCCGCGAGCGCGCGGTCGCGCTGGGCTACGGCCGTCTGGACGGCGGCCTGAGCCTCGGCCACCTGAGACTGCGCGAGGCCGATGTCCTCCTGGCGTGGGCCAGCCTTCAGGTGCTCGTACTGCAGCAGGGCGATGGCCACGTGAGACTCGCCGGCGGCCACCTGTCCCTGGGCGGCCTCGTACTGAGCCTCGCCGCCGTGCTCCCGCATGCCGCCCAGCGCATCGCGCTGCCCCTGCAGGCCCCACAGCTCGTTGCGGGCCGCCTCGATCTGCTTCTCGGCGATCTGCAGCTCGAGGGCGGTGGGGCCGGCGAGGACCTTTTGCAGGGCGGCTTCGGCGGTGCGCTGCGCCGCCTGAGCGGCCGCAACGTTGCCCTGCGCCACCTTGACGGCGATCTCGGCGGTGGCCACGCCGGCCTCGGCGTTGGACAGGGCCGCCTGGGCGGAGGCCACGTTGCCCTGGGCCACGGATACGGCCATCTCGCGCGCCTTGGCCCCGGCCTGGGCGATGGCCACCATCGCCTTAGCGGAGGCGATCTCTTCCGCCCGGGCGCCCGCCCGCACGCCCGCCAGCTGGGCCTGCGCCGACTGTACCTCGGCCTCGGCCTGGCGTACCGCCTGCTCGAGGTCGCGCGTGTCGAGCCGCGCCAGCTCCTGGCCGGCCACTACCGCATCCCCCTCCTCCACATAGACCTCTGCCACGCGCCCCATGGCTTTGAAGGTGAGGTCAGCCTGTGTGCGTGGCACGATCACCGCCTCGGCGGATACCAGGCTCAGCGGCTCCCGCACGACGGGCTCGACGGGCATCTCCTCGGACGTCTGGTCGGCGGCGGTAGGTATCAGGCTGCACCCCGCGCCCGTCAGGACGAGCACGAGCGCGACGAGCACGAGCGCCATTCGGGTACGATCGATCATGACAACCTCCTGTCACTCGGTGTGAATCGCTTCGATCACGTTGATGCGCGCCGCCCGCCGGGCCGGCCACAGGGCCGCTACCTGCGAGACGATCAGCGCGATCACCAGGCTGACCAGGATTCCCTGGGTCGGCAGGACGAAGGACAGCTCGTACCCCTGGACCTCGGTGATCCCGATGAGGGTCAGCCGCAGCAGGAACAGGCCAAAGGCGATACCAAAGGCGCCGCCGATGAGGCCCATCACGCCCGCCTCGGCCAGGATCATTTTCGCCACCTGGCGGCGGGTCATGCCCACGCCCCGCAGCATGCCGATCTCTTGGGTGCGCTCCATGACGTTCATCGTCAGCGTGTTGACCACGCCCAGCGAGGCGACGATCATGGCGATGAGGGCGAGGACGTCAAAGAGGCTGAACGCCTGCGCCATGAGGGTGAAGGCGCGCTCCTTCAGCGACTTGTTGGACTGCACCGTGAGGTGGCGCCGCTGGCCATAGACGGCCTGCAGGCGCTCCTGCACCTCCTCCACCGTGGCGCCGGGCGCCAGCTTGAGCAGGAAAGCGCTGGCGTCGTTGAAGCCAAAGTAGCGGCGCATGTCGCGCCAACTCCCCTCGAGGACCATTCCGCGGTCGTAGAAATCCACCACCACCGCGGCCACGTAAAAGTCGTGCTGGCCGCGACGGGTCTCCAGCCGGATGGTGTCCCCCTGCTTCAAGCCGTACATCTCGGCCAGGACGGACGAGCAAAAGACCGTATCCCCCTGCTCCAGCTCGTCGAACAGACGCCCCTCATCCCCCTGATCGGCGGCAAAGACGAACGATGTGACGCGGCGATACGAAGCGGGGTCCACGGCCATGAGGGTAAGGCGCTCCTTGCTGCCGTCGGGCTTGATGCGGTCCGCGTTTAGGTAGCGCACCGGCGTGGCCGCGGCCACCCCTTCGATTCCCTCGAGGCGCCGCCCGAGGTCAGTGCGCATCGGCAGGTTCGAGTAGACGTACAGGTCGCCCCCGATGTACGAGTTCACCCAATCGCGGATGTCGCGCTCGTACGAGGAGGTCATGCCGCGCATGGTGAGGATCATCGCCACGCCGACCATGAGGGCCGCCACCGTGAGGGTGGTGCGCAGCCGGGAGCGCTCAATGTTGCGGCTGCCCAGCCGTCCCTCCGAGCCGTACAGGCCGGACACCCACGGTCGCGCCAGCCGCTCCCACACGCTCACCGTGGTCGGGATGAGAAACGTCCCGCCGAGAAAGAGGAGCACGATGGCCACACTCCCCAACCGGGCCTGGAGGTCGGGCGACAGAGTGGCGCGGTACAGGGTGGTCGAGGAGAGCGCCAGTAGCAGGATGCCGGGTAGCCAGCCGTGGCGCATCAGCCACCCCTCGCGGCGGTTGCCGCGGATGCGCAGCGCCTCGAGGGGCGAGATGCGCCCCGCCTGCCACGAGGGGATGAGGGCGGCGGCCAGGGTGGTGCCAAGGCCGATGGCCAGGCTCAGCAGCAGGCCGTCGAGGGGTATGCGCACGTCGCGCACGTCCTGCGCCATGACGATCTCCATGATGCGGATGAGGCCGCGCGACAGGGCGATGCCGAGGCCGAGGCCGAGGAGGGAGCCCAACAGCCCCAACACGGTCGCCTCGGTAAGGATCTGGCGCGTCACCTGGCGGCGCGTCATCCCCACGGTGCGCAGCATCCCGATCTCGCGGGTGCGCTCGACCACGGTCATGGAAAAGGCGTTGTAGATGAGAAAGGTGCCCACGAACAGCGCCACCACGCTCACAAAGTTCAGCCCCATCTGGTAGGTGTCGAGCATCTGGGTGACGCGCTTGCCCTGCGCGGCGGGGTAGATGACGCTGTAACCGTCGCCCAGTCGATCCTGGATGGCGATCTTGAGCGCGTCGATCTGCGCCCCCGTGGCCGCTTCGGGTACGACCACCACATCGATCTGGTTGATGCGGCCCGCGCGCTCAAAGACGGCCTGCGCTGTGTCCAGCGGGACGACGCCAAAGGCGCCGTTGTTGAGCTGCCCCGGCCCCTCCTTGGCCATCAGTCCGACGATGCGGAGGTCCATCATGCCGTAGGGCGTCAGCAGATCGATGTCCTGCCCCACGCGGAGCGACTTTTCCTCAGCATAGTCCTCTACGAGGACGATCTCGCGCGCGTCCAGCTCCCCCGGCTCGAGGAAGCGGCCCGCCACGAGGCGATACTGGCGCGCCTCCGCGTCGAGTTCGGGGTCGATGCCATAGATCGTAATGCCCCCGCCCACCGCCCCGAAAAAGCTGACGCCCATCTCCTCGGGCACGGCCTCGTCGGCCAGCAGAGCCTGTCCCTGGACGGTGGGCACGGCCGCCAGAACGCCGGGAATCGCCGCCACGTCGTGACGGGCGGCCTCGCGAAAGCCCTCCTCGGCGGCCCCCGAATCGGTCACCACCAGGTGCGCCTTGCCCGAGGCGTCGGTAAAGACGATGCGGATCGAATCCATGGTACTCAGGTTCGTGATGCTCACCGCCAGGATGACGCCCACGCCCAGCATCACCCCGCACATGGTGAGCAGCGTGCGGGCGAGCCGCGCGGTCAGCGAGCGCCAGGCGAGCACGGTCAGTCGGTTCATGGAGCGGTCTTGCCTCCCACGGGTGACGAGAGTGACGCCATCAGGATGGCGCCATCACAGCCGAAAGCGTTCCATCGCCTCCATGATGATGCGCAGGCGCTCGTCGGGATCGCAGCTCCCGTTGCAGCTCGCCTCACCGGTGATGAGTCCGTCGCCGAGGAACACGGTGCGGTCGGCGTAGGCGGCGGCCCGCGGGTCGTGGGTGACCATGACGATGGTCTGTCCCAGTTCGTCGCACGACTTGCGCAGCAACTCCATGATCGCCCTGCCCGTCTTGGAATCGAGGTTGCCGGTCGGCTCGTCGGCGAGGACAAGGGCGGGCTGGGTGACGAGGGCGCGGGCGATGGACACGCGTTGCTGTTCGCCGCCCGAGAGCTGGTCCGGCTTGTGGGTGCGGCGGTCGCCCAACCCCACCAGGTTGATGAGGTAGAGGATGTGCTCCTGGTGCTTGCGCATATCCTGCCCATCGATGATCAGCGGCAGGGCGACGTTCTCCTCAGCGCTCAGGGTCGGGAGCAGGTTAAAGAACTGGAACACGAACCCCACATTGTGCCGCCGGGCGAGGGTGATCTGGTCGTCGCTCATGGAAGAGAGCGACTGTCCCGCGAGGACGAGTTCTCCGGAGGAAGGCTTGTCGAGGCCACCCAGGATATGAAGCAGGGTGGACTTGCCGCTGCCCGACGGCCCCATGATGGCCACAAAGTCACCCTTGTTGACGCGGAAATCGACGCCGGCGAGGGCCTGAACAGCGTGCTCGCCCATGGTGTACGTCTTTTGCAGGCCCCTGGCGACGAGGATAGCCCGGTCGGCGACGGCGGCGGCCTCCCGCTGCCTGATCTGTCTGGCTCGGATGCGCGCGATCGGTGTGCTCACTTTTCGGCTCCCATGAGGAACTCTTTACCTGGGAGGGAGAGGCCTTTGGCCTCGAGTTCGGCGATGGCGGTCTCGCGGAGGCGGAACTTTTGCACCTTGGCGGTGGGGGTCATGGGGAGTTCCGCCACGATGCGCACCTCGGCGGGGACCTTGAAGGGGGCGATCTTGCCGCGGCAGTGGTCGAGGACCTCCTGGGGGGAGAGGGTGGTGTGGGGCTTGGGGACGACGAAGGCCCAGACGCTCTCGCCGCCGAGGGGGTCGGGGACGCCGACGACGGCGGAGAGTTGGACCTTGGGATGGGTCTGGAGGAAGGTCTCGATCTCGGCGGGGAAGATGTTCTGGCCGCCGCGGATGATCATGTCCTTCTTGCGGCCGACGATGCGGACGTAGCCCTTGTCGTCGATGGAGGCGAGGTCACCGGTGTAGTACCAGCCGTCGGGGTCGATGGCCTGGGCGGTGGCCTCGGGGGCCTTGTAGTAGCCGAGCATGATGGAATCCATGTGGCAGGCGAGTTCGCCGACCTGGCCGGGGGGCAGTTCGCGGTGGGCGTCATCTACGATCTTGACCTCCGCCTCGCTGAACACCCGCCCCACGGTCTCGAGTTGCAGCCTGTCCGCGTCGGTGATCTGCGTGACGAGGGGAGCGCCGGCGAGTTCCGTGGCGCCAAAGGCGATCATCACCGGGCAGCCAAAGCGCTCGCGCACCTGCTGCACGAGGGGCGGTGGACAGGGAGCGGCAGTCATGGCGCAGTACAGGAGGGAGGAGGTGTCGTACTGGCCAAAGGTCGGCAGGCTGATCATCATGGCGTACATCGTTGGGGTGGCCGAGAGGACGTTCACATGCTCCGCGGCGATCGTCTCGAGGGTATGCGCGGGGTGAAAACGCTCCACCACCACGACGCGATAGCCGTTGAGCAGGCCGCCTATGCTCACACCGTACCCAGCGAGGGCGTGGAACGCCGACGGCGTCAGGAGCGTCGGGGGCTTGCCCGACCACCGGATAAAGCGCCGCGCGTAGCGCGTGACGGTGCGCAGCATGCGCGCCCTCTGGGCCATCGTCGGCCGCTCAAAGAGGGCGTTGATCTGTTCCTGGCTGCGGACGAGGGGGGCCAGCATGGTGTAGTGGGTGTGCATGGCCGCCTTGGGTGTGCCCGTGGTGCCCGAGGTGTAGATCAGGCCAAAGAGGTCGCTCGGCGCCGCCTGGGCGGTCACCAGGGCACCGCGGCCGCGGTCCATGACCTCGCTCAGGGGGAGGGCATCTTGGCCGGCGCTGTCGCCCGCCACGATGACGTGGCGCAGGTGGGGCAGGTCGGCGCGTAGCTCCTGCACGATTTCCAGCACGTCGTTGCCCCAGACGTGGGGCGCGATGATCGCCGTCGTGGCCTCGGCCTCGTATAGGATGTGGCGCAGTTCCTGGTGGCGATACTGGGGATTCAGCGGCACGACAACGCCGCCGGCCTTGGGGATGGCCAGGAAAGCGTCCATGAAGGCGGGGCAGTTCGGCATGATGATGGCTGCCTTGTCCCCCTTGCATAGGCCGAGATCCAGCAGGCCCGCGGCCAGGGCGTTCACCTGCTCCCCCAGTTGTCGGTAGCAGATGTGTTGCCCCTCAAAGACGAGCGCCTCCCGCTCGGGGTATGCGGCGACGACCTGGTCGAACGCTTCGTCTACCGTCATACTGTGATTCAGAGTTACCTCGGCCATGGCACCTCGCTCCTACTGGCGTGCTGGGCGGCGCCCCGCCTTGCTTCACGCAGGTGACGGCGCATTCACTCGCCTACGCCCATGAGGAACTCTTTACCTGGGAGGGAGAGGCCTTTGGCCTCGAGTTCGGCGATGGCGGTCTCGCGGAGGCGGAA
>ENA-UOUL01001166-UOUL01001166.1-bioreactor-metagenome-genome-assembly--contig:-NODE-1166-length-39200-cov-19.459832_pt1 | contig 39200 bp, 2 predicted proteins | sample MGYA00249838_ERZ747220 | MGnify/ENA primary metagenome ERZ747220 (study PRJEB28778, sample SAMN05720191) | bioreactor metagenome | isolation source: Anaerobic biogas reactor | place: USA:Washington... | reverse complement strand
CTCCCGGTGGGCCGCCGCTGCCTCGGAGTGGTGCTGGCTCGTTCCCCGGCGTTGACTTGTTGGGCAATTCCGGCCGCCAGGAAGTGGCCCGCTCTGACCCACCCTACGTCCGTGGAGCGGTTCCAGGTGTAGGGTGGGCCAGAGCGGACCATCGTCACGGTAGCCCGCATCGACCTCGAAGTCACCAGCACCGCCGAGCGCGAATCGCGGACTGCGCAGCGGCGGCCCACCGGAATACGGCGTCCATCCCACGGACGCCGCATCCATCGCGCGCCGCCGGGATCGGTCTCACGATGCGGCTGCCTTGCCGGTGGTGACCGTCTCCCGGTGGGCCGCCGCTGCCTCGGAGTGGTGCTGGCTCGTTCCCCGGCGTTGACTTGTTGGGCAATTCCGGCCGCTTGGAAGTGGCCCGCTCTGACCCACCCTACGTTTTTGGAGCGGTTCCATCCCACGGACGCCGCGTCGGTCTCACGATGCGGCTGCCTTGCCGGTGGTGACCGTCTCCCGGTGGGCCGCCGCTGCCTCGGAGCGGTGCCGGCTCGTTCCCCGGCGTTGACTTGATGGGCAATTCCGGCCGCCAGGAAGTGGCCCGCTCTGACCCACCCTACGTTTGGCGATTCCGGGCACTGGTTTCGCGGACAATCTATAGCGCAACGCGGGCGTGCGCTTGGTTGACGCCCCTGATGGCGGTGGCCCGGCGGCCGATTGCGGCTCGCAGATCTCCGAGCACTGGCGACTGGTCACTGAGCACTGCACGGCCGGTCCAAGCCGGCCATGAGCGCTTCGCCTTGCACCCTTCTTCGCGATGCATAGAAGCCCCCCTGCAGATGCAACCATATAAGTGGGTATGGGCGGACCAGAAATCGGGAGCATAATTTTCCGAAAATTGGGGTCCCCTTAGTTGACAGGGCAATAGCGCCCCCTAGACTGACGGTTGTTTATTGAATTGCCACCGATGGAGAATCCGGGCCCCCTATTGCTTGCGGAGTGGCTTGAAATGGGGCGGGGCGCGGTGGCAGCCCCGCCGATTTGCGGGAGTCGTTCGCGGCTTTCGCTGCCAAGTTCGGGCCGCTGACGCAGCCTCGCACCACCGCGACCAGGCCGTCTCGCTTTCTCCATCGCGAATTTTTAGTGCTCTACGGTGATCGAACCAAGGGAGGTATCGTCATGTTCCGTTCCCGCCGCAGTCAGGTCCTGTCCGCCAGTCGCCAAACCAAGAAACGCCGCCAGACGCAAAACAAGCGCCGACTGCTGCTGGAACAATTGGAAGACCGGCGACTGCTGGCGAGCTATGTGGTGACGACCAACGCCGACAGCGGGGAGGGTTCGTTGCGTGAAGCGATTGGTTTGGCGAATGCCAGCATTGGCGTTGCGGACGTGATTACGTTCGACCAGCCGTACACGATTAGTCTCGAAATGGGATTGCCGACAGTAACTGGCGGCGGTGCCTTGACGATCGATGGCAGCGGCGTTTCAGGCGTGAAGCTGAATCATTCCGGCGATTGGTCGGGCAACGGTTTGTCGTTTGACACAATGTCCGCGGGCAGCGTCGTCAAGGGCCTGGAGATCACCGGCTTTGATGGCAACGGGATTTCGATCGCGGCTTGCTTGGTCGCCGGCAACATGACGATCCAAGGGAACATCATCCACGACAACACGGGTCACGGCGTACTCGTCCAGGGAACCATCGAGTCTGCGACTACGCCCAAGGGAATCAGCATCGTATCGAATTCCATCTATGCCAACGCTGGACTGGGCATCAACCTCCAGCCATCCGGGGAAACAGATTCCGTGGTGACTGCGAACGACGCGGCTGACGGCGATAGCGGGCCGAATAACCTCCAGAACTACCCCGTGCTCACCTCCGCGGCTGGCAGCACGATCGTCGGCACGCTGAACAGCGCCGCCAGCACCACGTTTACGGTCCAGTTTTTCGCTAGCGCGGCAGCCGATGCCTCCGGCTACGGCGAAGGTCAGACGTACCTGGGCCAGTTGACGAACGTCAGCACCGACGGCAGCGGCAGCGCCTCGTTCAATTTTTCCTACACCCCCGTTCCCGGTCAAACGTCCATCACCGCGACCGCCACCGACCCCGACGGGAACACATCCGAGTTCTCGCCGTTCGTCGCTGAACCGGCCGCGACGGATGATTTCGGCGACGCGCCGGATACCGGTGCGGGGACGGGTGCCGGCAACTACCAGACAATCCAGACGGACGGCGGGGCGTATCACGCAACCACCGGGCCGACGCTGGGGACCTATCGTGACGCCGAAACGGACGGCCAGCCCACGACCAACGCGGATGGGGACGACAACAACGGCAGTCCCGATGACGAAGACGGCGTGAGCATCTCCAACAACTTCACCGTCGCCCCCAGCGGCACGGCCCGCGCGACGATCTCCGCGCCGGCGGGCGGTGTGCTCGACGCCTGGCTCGATTTCAACGCCGACGGCGATTGGGTCGACGCCGGCGAACAGATCGCCACCAACCTCGTCATGTCCGCCGGCACCAACTACGTGGACTTCGCCGTCCCCGCCGGGGCCACGCTCGGCACGACCTACGCCCGCTTCCGCATCGCCGCCGCCGACGGTGACGTGACCGCCCCCACCGGCAGCGCGACCAACGGCGAAGTCGAAGACTACGCCGTCACGATCAGCGTCCCGAGCACCGTCTACGTCGACGACGACTGGGCCACGGGCGGCACATCCCCCAAGGCTCCCGGCGACCCCGCCGGTTCCGGCGTCTTCGGCTACAACGCCTTCGGCACGATCCAAGCCGGCATCAACGCCGTCGCTACCGGCGGCACAGTCGATGTGGCGGCCGGGGCGTATAGCGGCAACGTCAGTGTCGGGAAACAAGTTTCACTGATCGGTGATCCAGCAACGCCGCCAACGATCGCCGGACAGGTCGACGTGATCAAATCCGACAACGTCGTGATCCAGAGCTTCAACGTCTCGGACAACTACGTCTACCTGAGCAATGCGAACAACGCTGACATCGACGACCTTGCCGTCAGTGGCGGGGAAAAAGGCTTGTGGGTGACAGACTCGACAGGCGGCACCTTCGACGGCGTTAATCTGTCGAGCATCACGCGCGCGGCTGGTTCACCGACTGCTCTGCTGGTCAGAAACGGCGGGAGCCATCGGTTCACGGACCTGACGATTTCCGACGTCACCACCACGGGCGGTTTCTCGTGGGGCGTCAATCTCGGATCGAGTTCGAACAACGTCTTCCAGAATACCACGATCAAAAATGTCCAGGCCGGGTCCAACACCAGCTTCGGCATTTACTTGGTCGGTGCCAACGGTAATCAGTTCACCGACACTGTGATCGACACCATCAGCGGCCTGCCGGGGACGGTGGCAAATCAGGCTTGGGGTGTTATGCTCCAGGTGTCCTCGAACAACACGTTCACGAACTACACGGCAACGAACCTGAGTGCGACCTCGCAGGTAGCCGGCATTGCGCAGTTTTACGAGCAATCGAGTGACACGTTTGAGAACGTTCTGGTGGAGAATGTCAGCATCGTCGGTTCTTATGCTTCAGCCACGCTGGCGACAGGCATCGCTGCACAACCGCAGTCTCCGCCGCAGCCCACGTCCCAAAACCACGTCTACCGAGATGTCGTGATTCGCAACATCAACGGCTTGGCGAGCACCGTCGTCCGCGGGGTGTATCTGAAAGAAACCACGAATCTCCAGTTGATCAACGTGGACGTGTCCCTAGCAGGGGTGGCAGGCAATGTGGCTGAGGCGACAGGCTACTCCCTGATTCGCACCGTCGACACGCAGATCACGGCGTCCACCTCCAGCGACAGCGCCGCCACCGGCGCGAAGCGCGGCGTGTACGTGAGCGGCGGTTCTGTCGACATCGATGGCATGAAAATCTACGGCAACGAGACCGGCCTGTTCGTCACCGCCGATGGCCAAGTCACATTGGCCAACACGAACTTCGATGATCTGGACGCCGACAACCAGACCGACATCCGTCTGGAAGCCACCGCCGGCACGCTAACGATGCTGAGCGGCAACGAATTTGCTGGCGACAATTACTTCATCGACAACCACAGCAGCGAAGGGGTTGTCCTGTCGTCCTACGCGAGCGCCAACTTCGAGGGATTGACCAACAACTTCCGTATCGAAGACAAGATGTACCACAAGGCCGACGCGCCCGCGACGAGCGGACTTGTCCGCTGGGTGCCCGGAAACGTCTACGTCTCCGCCCCGACCACGGGCGTGAATGACGAGACCATCCAGGACGGCATTGCGGCGGCGGCCGACGGCGACACGGTCCACGTGGAGGCAGGGACGTACACGGAGAGCGTTAGCACGGCAGGGGATGGGAAGAACGTGACGCTGGCGGCCGGGTCCAGCCCCGCGCGGGTCACCATCGACGGGGACCTGACCCTGAACAGCGGCGACGCGCTGCTGGTCGACCTGACCGGCGCGACGGCGGGCAGCGAGTACGACCAGTGGGTGATCAACGAGGCCGGGGCGGACAACGGCAGCGTGACGCTGGATGGCGCGACCTTGACGCTGAACCTGACGTACGCCCCTGTCGCGGGCGCGGTCTATACGATCATCGACAACGACGACGGCGATGCGGTTGTCGGCACGTTCGGGAACGTGCTCAGCAACGGCGGCACGATCACCGCCGACTACGACTCGACCACCTACACCTTCCGTCTGTTCTACACGGGCGGCGACGGCAACGACGTGGTGCTGGTCGAAAACAGCGCCCCGCCCACGACGACCTACGCCGAAGATACGGCCTGGACCGGCCTGCCTGTCGGCACCTTGGTGGACGGCAATATTGCCACCCCCGAAATGGAAACGGCCGTGATCGGCGTCAGCGCGTTCACCACGATCCAGGCCGCCATCAACGCGGTCGTCACCGGCGGGACGGTGGTGGTCAACATAGGAACGTACCCGGAAAACGTCGATATCACCAAGAGCCTGACCATGCTGGGACCGCAGGCCGGCGTCGAGCCGGTTGCCGGCGGGCGGCCCGCCGGGGAGGCGACGGTGACCGGTTCGAATGCCTATCCCTTCGTGATCCGGGCCAACGATGTGACCGTGAACGGAATGGCGATTGGCGGCGCCTTCGCCTACGGCGTGCAGATCCGGTGCGTCGACAATCCGGGAGACGAGGACTCCGTCGACGGCGTGACGGTCAGCTACACCCACCTGCGTTCGACGCAAACCGGCTCGTGGACGGCCATCGTCTTTGGCGAAGATTACGACGGCTCTCTCCCGCGAAGCGGAACCGGTAGCGTTTCGGATCTCGAACTCAGCCACAACCTGATCGAAATGCCGGCTGGGGGCAACCGGGCAATCTCCGCGGCTTCGCTCTTCGATTTCATGACCTACGACGGAATCACCATTACCGACAACGTCTTGGATGGCCCCGGTTCGGCCGGTTCCAACTTTGGGTTTTTCTGTGGCGTGACTCCCGCCAAGTTCGTGATGAACGATCTGGTGTTTGACCGCAATGAAGTCGAGGGCTTTAGCACCGCTGTGAACTGCGTGAACATCTACGGCGCGTCCTTTCAGGGCAACGCGTTTTCGGACGTTGGCTTGGCCTTGAAAGTGAACCTGCACGGCACGGACGGCGAGCCGGCCCTGATTCGGGACAACGTGTTCACAGACGTGCTCACGGGCACCGCTGTGCAACTTCGGGGAACGAAGTACGGCGAGGGAGACGAGCACGTCGAGATTTCCGGAAACATGTTCCACTACAACGAAGTGGAGAACGCGACGCTGTCGCCTGCGGTGTTGCTCGAGCCGGGAGTGAAAGCCGGGACCATTCACGTCAACAACAACCAATTCGTCAACGGCGGCGCGAACGCGACGCCAGCCCCCGCTTTCCAGAATGCCAGCGGCGCCGGCATCGTCGACGCCGAGAACAATTGGTGGGACAGCGTCAACGGTCCAGTTCATGCCGGCAACATGTTCAATGTCGGGTCGCAGGGGGCGGATGTTGTCGGCGAGGCAGCCTACGTGCGGTGGTACGACAGCGGCGTTGACGCCCAGCCCGGTGTGATCGGGTTCCAGCCTGCCGGCACCCTCTTCGCTCCGGTGCACAACGACGATACGCCGGCGGAGTACTACTCCTCGATCCAGGCTGCGGTCGACGCGACTGACGAGGGCGGGATCATTTACGTCACGGGGGGAGCGTATCGCGAAAAAGTCAGCACGGAGGATGGGAAAAACGTGACGCTGGCGGCGGGTTTCAGCCCGGCGCAGGTGACGGTCGAAGGAAATCTGACGTTCCAGTCCGGCGATACGCTGCCGGTGGAACTCAACGGCGTGACGGCCGGCAGCGAGTACGACCAGTGGGTCGTGACGGCGGGGAACACGGTCAATCTGGCTGACGCCACGCTGAGCGTCACGCGCGGCTTTGATCCGGCGATTGGAATCGCCTTTACGATTATCGACAACCAAGGTTCCAACGCCGTGATTGGGGAATTCGCCGGGTTGGCGGAGGGGACCGTCGTCACACTGGACAACGTGCCGCTGACGATCAGCTATCTTGGTGGCGACGGCAACGACGTGACGCTGACGCTGGCCGCTCCCGACGAGGTCTGGGCGAACGACACGTGGCTGATCAGCGACGACCTCGCTCCCAGTGGGCTCAGCTACGGCGACGTCGTGTACTCCGACACCAGTGCCGTTCCCCCTGATGCAGACGTCAGCGGCAAGGTGTTTGGCTACAACGCCTTCGCCACCATCCAGGCCGGCGTGAACGCCGTGGTCACCGATGGCACGGTCAACGTCCTCGCCGGGACGTATCTGGAAAACGTCACGGTGGGTAAGACGCTTGAGTTGCTGGGTGCCCAGCAGGGGGTCAGTGCTGCCGGGCCAGGCGGGCGCTCGGGTCCCGAGTCGGTGCTGGACGGCGGCGACGGGCATTCCCTCATGATCACGGCCAGCGGCGTCGCCGTTGACGGCTTTGAGATCACCAACAACAGCGGTCCCGGCACGGACTACTACGGCGTCGGTTTGGCGACGTTGCTAACCGACGTGACCGTGGCCAACAACAAGCTGCTGAATGTGGACCGCGGCGTGTGGATCGACGACAACTGCGAGCGGGTGACGGTGGAGGGGAATCTGTTTTCCGGCAACTGGCGCGGGATCAATGTCCGCGCGGTGACGGACAACCGCACGGCGCCGACGATCACGGGAAACCGCTTCATTGACGCCCAGGTGGGGATTCATCTGTACCACGTCTACCAGGGTGGGTCGCAAGTGGAGATCACGAACAACTACTTTGAGGAGGTGACGCCAAACACCACGGCGTACGGGATTTATTCTTACGTGGCCTCGTTCCATGCCCAGCACAACGAGTTTGTCAACTACGGCATGGCGTCCATCGACTACTACACGCATGGCGGCGCTATCGCCGGGGTCGGCACGACCAGTACACCCGGCTGGGGCGACGTCCAACGCTCGATCATCGAGGAAAACACGTTTACATGCACCAAAGGTTCTGCTGTAGAAGGGTACTTCTCCGATTTTCTCGTGCGCAACAACACGATCACGAAGCATGCGGGCGGCTTCGGGATTACGCTCTGGATCCGGGGCGGCACCGGCTACGATCCGCTGCAGGGGGCCTATGCGGAATGGGGTATCGAAAACAACGTGATCGCTGGGCCCGGCGGGGAGACGGGGTTATACGGCACGGGAGGCGGATACGGACTGTCAGCGGTCTCCGTGACGCAGAACAAGATCTCCGGCTTTGCGGATGCGATCAAGTTCGTCAAGGACAGCCAGTCGGTCGAGAAAGCCGCGATCTACAACAATGACCTCAGCGGCAACACCAGGGCGATTTCCAGCGTGGCGGCCAGTCCGCTCATCGACGCTTCCGCCAACTGGTACGGGACGGACTCTGCGGCGGCTGTGGCCGATCTCGTCAGCGCCGCCACCGTCGACTACACCCCCTGGTTGGCGTTCGGGACGGAGGATCCGGGTACGGGCAGCTCCCCCGGTTTCCAGGGCGACTTCTCCGGGCTGTGGGTCGACGACGACAGCCCGCAGACGACCGGCCAGGGTGGCCGCATCCAGGAAGCGATCGACCTGCTGGCCGACGGCAGTCTCGCGGGCTGGGCCAGGACCGTCGAAGTGGAGGCGGGGACGTACGCGGAACGTCTGATGGTCAACAAACCCCTGACGCTCCAGGGCGCGCAGGCGGGCGTGGACGCGCGGGGACGCAGCGCGACCGAGTCGGTCATTCAAGACCCCGGAACGTATGCCAATCCCAAAGTGCTGATCGAAGTTACCGCCCCGGCGGACGGCGTCATGGTCGACGGTTTTTCGTTACGCGGCGATGAGACCAACACGACGGCGGACACATCGACGATTCGCACTTGGGCTAATGGTGTGACCGTCCAGAACAACCTGATCGGCGGAATGCACGGGCTGGTGTACAAGGGCGGCGACGGGCTGACGGTCGACCGGAATGCCTTCACAGTCAACAAGGGAGGCGTGACGGGCCAACCGGGGGCTATCACCAACGCCACGATTTCTGACAACTCGATCTCCGTCGGCGCGGCCCCGCAGTCAGACATGTCCGGCATCTACCTCACGGGCGTGAACGGCGTCACGGTCAGTGGCAATGCGGTCACGGGCTTCAGTGGGCGTGGCATCGGCGGCAGTAACTGGACGAACGCGGAACTGACCGGAAATACTCTGACCGGCAATCGGGATGGCATCAGCCTGTGGGGTTCGACGTCAGAGATCGACATTTCAGGTTCGAACGTGTTCACCTCCAACACCCGTTACGGCATCAACGTCAAGGGCACGAACGTCAGCATCACGGGCAACGCATTCGACAGCAATACGACGGCAGCGGTGAGCGTGGGGGACGCGGGCGTCACTAGTTCTGTGTCGCTCTCCGGCAATGCCTACGCCAATACAACCACCGGCATCATTCTCGTCGCGCCCGGCGGTGGACTCTCGAATCAGATCAACGTCAGCGAGACAATCACCGGGGCGGTCCGCGCGGTGGACATTCTTGGCGGGACCGCGATCGTCTCGTCCAGTTCGTTCTCCGGAAATACGACCGCCATCCGCGTTGCCGGCGGTACGCTGTCGTTGAGCACGACGGACTTCGATGACACCAACGACAACGCTACGGACCTCCTGATCGAAAGCGGTGCCGGGACGGTCACGATCGGCAACGGCAACCAGTTCGCGGGCGATACCTACTTCATCGACAATCAGAGTGCGCAGAACATCGACCTCAGCGCCACCAGCGGCACGACGTTCGACCAGACGGACAACTTCCGCATCGAAGACAAAATGCACCACCGGGTCGACACAGACCTGGCCGCCACGAACGGGCTAATTAGCTGGGTGGCTGGCAATTTGTACGTCACTGCGCCCACCGTGGCTCCGCTGCCCAGCACGGACTCCAGCATCCAGCGCGGCATCGACGCGGCAGCCAACGGCGATACGGTCAACGTCGAGGCGGGCGGCTACACCGGCGGCGCGGACGCGGCGACGGGCGGCAAGGACCTGACGCTCGCCGCCGGGGCTAGTCCGGCGCAGGTCACGATCGACGGCGATTTCACGCTGAACGGCGGCGACACCCTGCTGGTGGACTTGGCCGGCGCGACGGCCGGGACGGGGTACGACCAGTGGGTGATCGACGAGACGGGCACACCGCCCGACGGCACGGTGACGCTGGGCGGCGCGACGCTCTCGCTGAACTTGACCTACGCGCCGGCGGTGGGGCAGGTCTACGTGATCATCGCCAACGACGATACGGACGCCGTGGTGGGGACGTTTGCCAACGCGCTCAACAACGGCGACACGATCACGGCCACGTACAACGCCATAACCTACACCTTCCACGTGTTCTACACCGGCGGCGACGGGAACGACGTGGTGCTGGTCGAAGCCAGCAATCCGCCGAGCGGCGTGTTCGTCGACGACAGTTGGGCCGGCTACGCGCCGGGGCAGTTCATCGCCGACGCCGACGACGGGACGGTCGCCGACGAGTTTGCCGTGTTCGGCGTGAACGCGTTTGCGACCGTCACGGCGGGAATCGGCGCGGCGGCCACGGACGGGACGGTGATCGTCAACGACGGGACGTACCCCGGCACGGACTTGCCCAGCATGGCGGACGGCAAGACGCTGCAGGTGACCGGGAAGGACCAGGGGGCGAACGACTCGACAGTGACGATCGCGTCCTTGGACAGTGCCGCCGGCACGACCGTCGACCTGGGCAGCAACACGCTGGTGCTGGGCGACAACAGCACGAACAACACGCTGGCCGGGACGATTGCGGGCGCGGGCGGCAACCTCGCCAAGCAGGGCAGCGACGTGCTGACGCTGAGCGGCAATAACACGTACACCGGGACGACCTCGGTCGAAACGGGAATCCTGAGGATCACGCACGCGGCGGCGCTGGGGACCGCAGCAGGGGGTACGGCCGTCGCCAACAACGCGCGTCTCGAACTGTCCGGCGGGATCACGGTTTCCGACGAGCCGCTGACGATCAGCGGCAACGGCGCCAACAATTTGGGTGCATTGCAAAGCCAAAGCGGCGCCAATACGTGGGGGGGCGACATCCTGCTGGCCGCCGATGGCACCCGGATCGGGGCCAACGGCGCGAGCCAGACGCTGACTGTCAGCGGCGTGATCGACGATGGCGCGAATACGTATACGCTGGCGGTTCGCAACGCTGACAGTGGAGGCACCACGGTGCTGAGCGGAGCCAACACCTACGGGGGCAATTCGGACGTCGTCGTGGGCTTGCTGAAGATCGACGGCGCCGACAACCGGTTGCCGGTTGGCAGCACCCTGCGGATCGGCAACGGCGCTAACATCGGGTCGGCGACGTTCGATCTGAACGGACGCAACCAGCAAGTGGCAGGCTTGGTTTCCGCCGGCACGAGCATGCCCATGACGATCACCAACAACGGTTCCCCCGACTCGACGTTGACCGTGAATCTCACTTCGGGCGCGAACACCTTCGCGGGTACGCTTTCCGACGGCGCGACGAATTCCTTGGCCTTGACGAAGACCGGCGGCGGCGCCTTGACGCTGTCCGGGGCGAACTCGTACGACGGCGCAACGCTTATCTCCGGGGGCGTGCTGGTCGCGGCGTCCGATACGGCCCTGGGCGGTCCGGCGGAGCCCACGAGCGTCGCCAGCGGGGCGACGCTGCGACTGGCCGACGGGATCACGGTCACGGGCGAGACTGTCACGATCCACGGACCCGGCAGCGGGAGCATCGGCGCGCTGCAGGCGGGCGGCAGTGCAGTCGCGACCTGGGCCGGCGACGTGATCATCGGTGATGCCACGGCCCGCATCGGTGCGGATACGGGAACGCTGACCGTCAGCGGCGTGATCGACGACGGCCCCAATGCGTTTCCCTTGAATGTCCGCAACAACTCGGGCACCACGATTCTCTCGGCAGTGAACACCTACGGCGGCGCGACGAATGTGATCGTGGGGACCCTGCAACTGTCCGGCGGCAACGACCGGTTGCCGACCACGAGCGTCCTGCACTTGGGTAACAGCAGCAACATCGGATCGGCCACGTTTGACCTGAACGGCCTGAACCAGACGCTGGGCGGACTGGGCTCGACCGGCAACTCGACCTACATGGCCACGACGGTCACCAACAGCGGCGCGGCGGATGCGACGCTGACCGCGAACGTGGCCTCCGAATCCTATCTGTACGGAGGCCAGTTGACCGACGGCACGACGAACAAGCTGCTGCTGACCAAGACCGGCAGCGGCACGCAGACGCTGGCCGGTGGCCAGTCGAACACGTACACCGGACTGACCAGCGTGAATGACGGGACCTTGGCGCTCAGCAAGAACGGCGTCGTAGCCGTTCCCGGCAATCTGACGATCGGCGACGGCAGCGGGGCGGCTGGCAGTGCGGTCGTGGAACTCGGCGGCAGCGGCGGCAACCAGATCGCCAACGCGTCTGACGTAACCATCGACAGCGACGGCCAGCTGAATCTGAACGGCAAGTCCGAAGGGATCGATGGCCTAAATGGCAGCGGCACGGTGGACAGCGGCACGGCCGGGGCGGTGACGCTGACCGTGGGGCAGAGCAACCAGGCCGCTGCGAGCTTTTCCGGTTCCATCAACGACGGGGCAGGGACGGTGGCGCTGACCAAGGCCGGCAGTGGCCAGCAGACGCTTGCCGGGGCCAACGCCTACAGCGGCACGACGACCGTCAGCGGCGGGGTGCTGAAGATTACCCACGGCCAGGCGTTGGGCAACACGACGGGTGCAACCAACGTGGCCAACGGGGCCGCGCTGCACTTGGAAGGCGGAATCGCGGTCGGCAACGAAACCTTGAACACGCCGTTGCTGGTCAGTCTGAGCGGCAACAATTCCTGGGCCGGCGATATCCGGGCGATCAACGGCGCCGTGCTGACTCTGCAATCCAACGCGGACAAGCTGACCGTCACCGGCAACGTCAACGCCACCAGTCCGGACAATGGGGCGCACACCTTCAATCTGACCGGCAGCGGCAATGGCGAAATCAGCGGTGCGGTCAGCAATCCTAGCGGGGGAACGGTGCCGCTGAACAAGACCGGCAGCGGGACTTGGATCCTCAGCGGCGCAAACACGTACCCCAACCCTACCAACGTCAGCGCCGGCAGCTTGCTCGTTAACGGCACGAACGCCGGTTCGGGCGCCGTGACGGTCAGCGGCAGTGCGGTCCTAGGGGGTACGGGTGCCATCGCGGGGAGCGTCTCGCTGGCCTCCGGCAGCGCCAGCACGCTGTCGCCGGGCTCGCCCGTTTCGGGCACAGCCGATCTGGCCACCGGCAGCCTGACGCTGAACTCGGGCACCAAGCTCCAGGCGCAAATCAACGGCCTGACGTCGGACAGCCAGCACGACCAGATCGTCGTGACCGGCTCGGTCAGCCTCGGCGGGGCCACGCTGGACACGTCCGGCTCGACGATCACCGCCTCGCTGGGCGACAAGGTCGTGTTGATCGACAACAACCTGACGGACGCCGTCACAGGCAGCTTCGCCACGTACCCGCCGGGCAGCGTGGTCACGGTCAACGGCCAGGCGTTCCGCATCTTCTACAACGGGAACGACGGCAACGACGTGGTGCTGATCCGTTCCGGCGACGGCTCCGGCGGGAACGTCGATGCTGCCTTCGTCAACGAGGATTGGGCGAGTGTCGTTCCGGGCGAAGATCCGGACGGCACGGGACCGGCCGAGGCCTACCTGGTCGATGCTTACGCCACAATCCAGGATGCGATCGATAACGTGAACGCCGGCGGAAGGATCTACGTGCTGGGCAACAACGACAGCGGGTATGCGAGTTTCGACTTGAACGAGAACGTCCAGGTCCGGTTCATCGCGGACTACCAGAACGCGGGCGAAACCACCGTCACGCTCAACGGCGCCGTGACGCTGTCGCAGAACGCCGATTGGGTGCTGTTCGACGGCACGATTGTCGGCGCACAGGCGACCACGGCGGTCGATCCGGCCAACCTGACGACGACGGCCGCCGGAACGATCGACGGGGCCGCGGCCAACGCGCAGAGCTTGAGCTTGATCAGCACGACCGACGGCACCGGTGCGGTGACGCTGGGCGGAGCGATCGGCGGCGGCCAGACGCTTAGCACGGCGACCGTCGGCCAGACCGGCCATCGCGTCGCGTCGATCGCAGTCAACGACCTGCGCGCCGGCACCGCGGTTTCGCTGGCTGCCACGGGCGCGGTCGGCCAGGACACGGCGGACGCCGGCGCGGACGTTGCGGCGGCCAGCCTGACGGCCGATGCGGGAACCGGGATTGACCTGGACACGAACGTGACGGACCTGTCGGCGGCCAACAGCACCAGCGGCTCGGTTTGCGTGGATGAAGCCGACGCCCTAAATGTGTTGCATCTGACCAATGCCAATGGGCCGATCACGCTGACCACGGCCGCCGCGGGCAATGTGGTGGTCACCAATCTGAACGCCGGCAGCGGGGCGGTGGACGTCTCGCTTGCCAACGGCGATTTGACCAGCGAAACATCCGATCCTGGCACGCCGGATATCGTGGGCGGCGACGTGACGCTGACGATCGACACCAGCGGCAAGAAGTTCGGCAATAGCGCCGGCGAGCGGCTGGAAGTGGATGCCACCGTGCTGAAGGTCGGCACACCGTCCGGCTTGGCCAGCAAGGCGTATCTGGTCGATACGGCGGGCGGCGTGACCATGAACGATTCGTCGATCGGCGCCGGCAGCGGAGCCACGTACGATCTGCTGGTCCAGGGCGGCAGTTTGCTGAGCAGCACGTCGCCAGCCGACACGCGGGACATCGGGGCCACGGTGATCGTCCTGGAAGTCACCGGCGCGGGCAGCACGATCGGGACGGCGGCGACGCCGCTGGAGATCAACTCGCCGACGGGCGTCGTCGGTGCTCGAGTGGACGCCAAGACGGCGGGTGGGGCGGGCGATCATCTTTTCCTGCGGGACATGTCAGATAACTTCCCCGTGGGCAGCATCGACGTCGGGGCGGCCACGGTTACGCTGCGGACGACCGCCGGGGCGATTCTGGACGCCAACGCCGGATCGCTGAACGTCAATGCGACTGCGGCGGCTTTGTCTGCCTCCACGGGGATCGGGACGGGCGTCGACGGAGCGTTGGAGACGGCGGTCGGGAACCTGGAAGCGACGACGGGCACGGGCGGGGTGTTGGTGGACAACACCGGGGCGCTCGTGATCGGCGGCGTGTCCACGGGATTGAGCGGCGTGCAAGTGACCGGGGCCAGCGGCGGCGTGACGATCACGGCCACAGCGGCGATAACCGTCGATGAGGGCGTGTCGGCGCCGGGGGCGGTGCAAATCGCCACGACGGACAACGGCAACACTAACGACTTGACGGTCAATGCGGCGGTGCAATCGACCGGAGCGAGTGTGACGCTCAGCGCGGGCGATGATTTTACCTTGGCGGCCACGGGATCGGTGTCGGCGGGCACGACGGTAACGGTCAATATCGACCGGGACGACGCGGACAGCGGGACCGGGGCGGCGGCGGTGCTTAACGGGCCGATCTCCAGCGGCAGCGGGGCGACGCTTTACGGCAACGTGGACGCCGATAACGTGACGGTCAGTCGGCTGGGGACCGGCGGGCTGACGATCGACGGCGCCGGCAGCGGGGACACGGTGACGGTGAACCTGGGGGCGACCGTTGGAACGGCCATCCAAAGCACGATCTCGGTGCTGGACACCGGAGCGAGCGGGACGACGGACAAGTTGTACGTGACCGGCGGGGCGGCGCTCAGCGACAGCTTTGCGATCGATCCCCTGCAATTGACGCGCAATGCGACGGAGACGGTCACCTACGACATGTTCTTGGAGCAGTTGCACGTCAACGGGCTGAACGAGACGGGGACGGTGGGCGACACGTTCACCGTGGCGCCGTCGTTGACGATGCAGATCTTCATCGACGGCGACGATCCGGCGGGGGTGACGCCGGGCGATCAGCTGATCTACCAGACGCCGGTCGGCCAGACGGGGACGCAGACGCCCACGGGATCGGACAGCGGCACCATCGACGCGACGGGCGGGTACCAGCGGGTGACGTACACGGAGATCGAATCGCTGGTGTTCGGCGGCGACGTGGTGGTCGTCGGTACGGGGTTCGACGACCATATCATCGTGACGGCGACCGGTGAAGACGCGGGCAGTTACGTGGTCTGGACGGACGCGGGCTCCGGGTTTGTAGCGGGCCCGACGGTGGGCTTTGCCGGGCTGACGAAGCTGACGTTCAACGGCCTGGCCGGCGACGACGTGATGACGATCGCCTACGATCCGGCGGCCACCAAGTTCCTGAATCCGCAATACGGCGTGTTCTTCCACGGCGGGACGCAGGTGAATGACGGCAACCGGCTGACGGCGCTGGACCCCGTGCTGTACGCCGACCTGCTGGGCGATACGTTGCAGGTGTTTGCTCCCGCGGGCGAGTCGGCCGACAAGATCACGCATCGGCTGGATCCGGCCAGCGTGCCGGCAGAGGGCCACGACGGGCTGATCACGATCGAGGACGTGTCGGGGATGACCGACGGGGCGAGCACGATCAGCTACACCGGTTTGGAACCCGTGCTGGACGCCATGCCGGCGGTGGATCGCGCGTTCAACTTCATGGCGGACGCGGAAATCGTGACGCTGACCCGGCCCGGTCAAGGTGGGTTGGCGAACAAGATCGGCAGCAGCCTGAGCGAGACGATCAGCTTCGACAGCCCGACGGGCAGCCTGACGATCGACGTGACGCCGGGCAGCGGCGCCGATGTGATTCAAGTCGAGGGCGTGGCGGCCGGGTTCAATGCGGACTTGACGATGGTCGGCGGGAACGATGATGCGTTGACGTTCCAGACGGCCGACACGAACATCGGGGGCGGGGACCTGAACGCGACGGCGGCTTCGATCGCCTTCCTGGCCAACTTTGCGACCAGCGGCGACGCGGGGCTGACCGCGCTGGCCGGCAGCGTGACGGACAGTGCGGTGGACGACGGCACGGCGAACGTGACAGCCAATCACTTGACGATCAGCGTGGCGGGAGTGGGCAGCACGATCGGCAGCAGCAACACGGACCGCTTGGAGATCAACGCGGCGCTGCTGGATGCCGGCACGGCAGGCGGTGCGGGCGACGGGATCTTCGTGGCCGATACGGCGGACGGACTGAGCGTGGGCCTGGTGACGGCCGACGCTGGTCCGGTGTCGCTGAGCGTCTCGGGCGGGTCGCTGGTCAGCGAAGGCAGCGATCCGGGCGCGGCGGACATCGTGGGCGGCGCGGTGACGCTGGACGCGAAGACGGCCGGGGGCGACCTTGGCGTGAGCGAAGCGGCGCGGCTGGAGATCGCGGCGACGACGCTGGCGGCCAGTACGATGGGCACTGCGGGCGACGACATGTTCCTGGTGGACACGGCCGGCGGCCTGGTGCTGAACCATCTGAACGCGGGCAGCGGCGATCTGTTCCTGACGGCGCTGGGTGGGGCGTTGACCGATGCGAACGCGGCGGCGATGAACCTGACTGCGGCGCGGGCCGCGCTGGTCGCTACCGGCGGGATCGGCAGCGGCGATGCGCTGGAGACGACGTTGGGACAACTGGCGGCATCGAACGCGGCGTCGGGCAACGTCGAACTGGCCAACACGGGGGCCTTGGCGATTGTGACCGTCGGCGATACGTCCGGCGTGAGCAGCCCGGCGTCGGTCACGATCTCGACGACCGGTGCGCTGACCATCGGCGATGGCGGCGGGCAGGACATCCTGGCGCCGGCGGGCACGGTGGATCTGAACGCGGCAGGCGTGTCGGAAGGGGCCGGATCGATCGTCTCGGCCGCAAGCCTGCGGCTGCAGGGAACGGGCGACTTCGACTTGCCGGAAGCAAACCTGGTGGGCACGCTGGCGGCGGACGTGCTGGGGACGCTGCTGCTCACGGATGCCGACGACATCAGCATCGGGAACGTGTTGGGGACGGCCGGGATCGCGACGGGCGACGTGGGGGTGGACGGCGGGTTCGTGACGATCAACGCCACCTCGGGCACGATCACGGTGGACGATCCGGCGAACACGACGGCCGGTACGGGCGGCGGCGTGGTGCTGATCGGCAGCGTGGTGGTCAACGACGCGCTGAGTGCGGGAGCGGGGACGATCACGCTGAATGCTAAGCAGGGGTCGGATACGGACCTGATCATCAATGCGCAGATCGTGTCGGACGGGCCGCTGGATCTGTCGGCGCCGCGGGACATCATCATCAATGCCCTGGTCCAGACGACCGGCAGCGGTTCGGCGATCAGCGTGACCGCGGACAGCGATCTGGACGGCGTAGGCGGCGTGTGGGTCAAGCCAGCGGGCCAGGTGGACTCGGCGGACGCCGCGACGATCAAGGGCTCGGACCTGTGGGTGACGCCCGGCGCGAGCGATTTTGCCTGGATCGATGCGGACGGGACGAATCCGCAGGTGATCGCAGTGGGGAACATCGTGATCCAGCCGGGCACGGCGTCGCCCGAATCAGCCGATGCGCTGATCGATGGGGCCGTCCAGGCCACGGGCAGTGGTTCGTCGATCGCGATCAGTGCCAATCACGACGTGCGGGGCGTGGCGACGGGCACGCTGACGACCAACGGCGGGGCGATCACGGTCACGGCCGACGCGGACAACAGCGGCACGGCGGGCGATCGCGGGATGATCGACTTGGCCGGCGACATCGCGGCGGGCGACGGGACGGTGACGTTCAGCCTGGCGGATTGCGACGGGCGGATCGACGGGAACGTGCTGTCCACGGGCAACCTGGTCAAGAACGGCACCGGCGTGCTGCGGCTGAACGGGGCTGGCAACACCTACGCGGGGACGACGGACGTGAACGCCGGGACGCTGCTGGTCAATGGTGCGCTGACGGCCGATACGGCAGCGGTCACGGTGCATTCGGGCGCAACGTTGGGCGGGACGGGGACGATCGGGACGGCGGCGGGCGCTCGAGACGTGCTGCTGGAAACCGGCGGGTTCCTCTCGCCGGGCGACGTAGATTCGGCCACGTACAGTTCGCTGCCGGGGCGGTTGACGGTCAACGGGGACGTCCAGTTCCAGGCGGGCTCGACGTTCCAGGTGCAGTTGAACGGCGCGGGGCTGGACGGCCAGTACGACCAGTTGCGGGTCAACGGGACGGTGGACCTGACGGGGGATCAGGCGGCGGCCACGGGGCCGGTGCTGGAGTTGCTGGACGGCACCGGGATTCCCTGGGGCGGGGTCTTCCGGATCATCGACAACAACGACACCGACCGGATCGAGACGCGGTTCCAGGGACTGGCCGAGGGCGCCTACTTTGTCTGGAACGGTTATACCCTGAACATCTCCTACTACGCCGGGGACGACGACAACGACGTCGTGCTGACTCGTCCGGCCCACCTGGATTTCAACGGGTTCGGCGAGCACACGGAGCCAGGCTACACGGGCGTGTCGCCGTGGCAGGAGAAGACGGGCAGCGATTTGGGCTGGGTGGACACGCTGCCGTGGTACTACGAGCGGTTCAGCGCCGGCGATCCGGACTGGGACAAATTGCGGTACGACGGCCAATCCACCACTCCGATGGGCGATCCGCTGGTGTTTGGGATCGACGTGGCGGCCGGCCAGGCTTATGAGGTGATGATCCTGACGGGCGATCCGTCGTGGAACCACGACAAGGAGCAGTTCCAGGTGTACGACGGCAGTCTGCAGTCGCCGGAGGAGATGCCGGACCTGACGCAGCCGCTGTCGGCCGACACGCAGGTCGTGGACACCTGGGGCGCGGCCGCGCCGGACAGCACGCCGGCGACCTGGGGCGGCGGCACGCCGAACACGAGTGCGGGCTTCTACCGTTGGATCCGGTTTACGACGGCCGAGATCCAGGAAATCGGCGGCAGCGGGCTGGGCACGATCCTGATGAAGATGCGGGACCGGGGCGGCAGCAACGGGACGACGGTGATCGTGGCGATGGACATCCGGCCGGTGGAGTCGGTGAGCCGGCTGACGCTGCAGCGGGAGGACCCGGCGGGCACGCTGCCCTGGGACGCCTTGCCGGCCGACGGGGCGACGGTGGACAAGTACACGGGCACGGGGGCTCCGCCTTGCGCCGTGTTGACCGTTACGGTTTCGGCCAACGTGGCCGCAGGCTGGCCGTCGAACTACACGCCGGTCAATCCCGTGGCCGTCACGGGCATGCCGCCGGATGTCAGCTTGCCGACGTTTGGCGCCCAGATCCAGGCGGACGAGAACGGCGATTTCGAGTTTTGGGTACAGCGGCCGGCCAAGCTGTACGCTCCGGCCGGAGAACCGCTGACGGAAGGTTGGACCGTGACGGTCGAGGAGTCCGCCGGAGTGTCTCGCGGCGTGGAGACGCAGCCCTACAAAGCGCCCGAGGGCGGCGACGAAGACGCGTTTGCCTTGCGGTTCGACTTTGGAGCCACCACCAGCCCGGTGCAGAAGTACCCCGATCCCGCGTTCGACAAATCGTTCCTGCAAGTCGTCCCGCAGACGATCTACAACGCGACGCGGGGCTACGGCTGGCGGACCCGCGTGGCGGCTGGGGATCGGCGGGATAACTATGACACGGTCGAATACGATGAAGTCACGCACAACACGGCCAGCGCCCTGCGGACGGACTTTAATTCGGGCCGCAACGCCACGTTCCGAGTGGACCTGCCGGACGGCGAGTACAGCGTGCGGCTGTATCATTCCAATCCGCTGTACTTCGGCCGCGTGCCGTACACGACGCAGCCGTTCACCGTGCAAGTGGGAGGAAGCGATCCGTACACCGTGCCTGTGATCGCTCCCGGCACGACGCACATCGAGGTCGTGAACAATGTGTCGGTCACGAACGGCGCGTTGGAGATCCTGTTCGGCACGAACAGCACGGCCTTTACGATCGCGGGGATCGACATTTCGACGGGTCGGTTGCCGAACGATATGCCGTTGTTCGTCGCGGGCGATCCGCTGGACGGCGGCACCGGAACGATCCGCCGAGGCGACCTGCAGCCGGTCGTGGCCGAAGCCGCTGCGCGGTGGACGGCGACGGGCCTGGCGCCGGCACAAGCGGCGACGCTGGCGAGCGTCCAGTACGCCGTGGCCGACCTGGGCGGCGCGGTCCTGGGACTGGCCAACCCAGTCACCAACGCAATCCGCATCGACGACGACGGGGCGATGATGGGGTGGTCCTTGGTCACTGGTCACTGGTCACTTGATGACGCACAAATGACAAATGACAAGGGACCAATGACCCATGACGGCGTAGATCTGCTGACGGTCGTGATGCACGAGTTGGGGCACCTGCTGGGGTACGAGCACAGCGACGACCCGGACGACCTGATGGCCCCGGTGCTGTCGGCGTCGTCGGTGCGGGCTGCGTCTTCGTCCATTGCTCTTCCTCCTTCCGCCTTCGCCCTTCCTCCTTCCTCTGTTTCAGACGCCGTGATGGCGGAGTTGGGCGGCGATTCGGACGAGGAGGACAGCAGCGACGACGCATCGCCCCTGGTAACGTCGCAGGGTGGGGACCAACTGGCCGCCGTGGCGGACCGCGCGAGCGAAGAATCGACGCAAGCGAAGGTGTTGCGGCGGAGCCGGCTGCAGCGGTACGAACGGGACGCGGACGCCTGGTTCGCAGAATTGGCCGGCGAGGAGGCAGGTCAGTAGTGTGTGGTCCGTGGCCCCCCGGCACCTCGCCGGGGGTGTTCCCGTAGGGTGGGCCAGAGCGGACCATCGGCACGGTCGCCCGCACCGCGCCCGAAGTCACCACCACCGCCGAGCCGGAATGGCCCATTAAGCAGCGCCGGCCCACCAGAACACGGCCACCATCCCCCGGACGCCGCATCCATCCGACGCAGTTACCATCCGTGCCCCGATGCGGCTGGGTTGCCGGTGGTGACCGTGTCCCGGTGGGCCGGCGCTGCGTGGGGGTGGTTCAGGCGACTTCCCCGGCGTTGACTCGGTTGGCGATTCCACCCGCCAGGAAGTGGTCCGCTTTAGCCCACCCTACGTCAGTCGGCCCGTGCAGGTGTAGGGTGGGCCAGAGCGGACCATCGGCATTACCGCCCGCACCGCTCCCGAAGTCACCATCACCGCCGAGCCGGAATGGCGCATTGCGCAGCGCCGGCCCATCGGAATGATGGAAACACAGAGTTCGCAGAGGATAAAGAGAATCTCACAGAAACCGCCCCTCTGTGCTCTCTGTTCGTGTCTGTTGCGGATCCGAATGCGGGATCGTCGAACCCGAGCAACTTGGTGTCCCTTCTTGAGGATTCAAGGCGGAGCCGTGGACTAGTGCAACCCGGAGAATGGACAAATGCGAAAAAGAGAAAAAGACAGACAAAATCGGCAGAAATGGTTGCTTCGGAATTCTCGTTCGTTAGCATGAAGATTGGTGGGGTGCTTCCACAGGCGGTTTCCGCCGCTTGGTGTGTCGGTTCTCCGCCGACGATGCCAATCGTCTGTGTTTCGGAGTCTCGCAGGACAGAAGCCGATGGCCCGGATGCTTGCGAGCCACACGTTGAGGATTGGTGATGCCGCAGCGCGGGGCGGCAGGTTCTTGGTTTGCGCACCGGCTCGAACACGGACGCGGCACGGCCGCGACCCGCGACAGAGATCCCGGACCGGCCCGACGAATTCGGCCCTGCCAAGCACCAGGCAAAGCGCGGGGGTGCCTCCAAGCCTGCCATTCTGTCCGGTCCCGTGGACGGTTTTGCTCACGCGAGGCCGCGTGTTCGGCGAAGGCACTCCGCCGGCGCTGGAACGGCCTACCACCCGAATCTCTGGAGACCGAGCGGTCGGGGTCCGTGCGGGGGCGGAGAACCGCGCACACCAGCCGGCCCAGGATGGGTCAGTGTGCCCGTGTGGAGGTCGGTTTGTTCAGCGATTCCCCTCTGTACGCTTGCCTTCCTGCCGGGTCGCCAGTAGCCCAAGCGACCCAACAGGAGCTTATTGAGGAGATTTCCCATGAGTCGGTTACACCGCCTGCGCCGCGTCGTCGCAGATCATTTCGCTAGTCGCAGACAGCGGGTGTCTCCCCACGACTCCCTCAAGCGAGTCCGGGCGCGTCGCCTGTTGATCGAGCCTTTGGAGGACCGTCGGCTGCTGGCGCCGGGGGACTTAGATCTCACGTTCGGCGGTGACGGAAAGGTGACGACGGACTTTGGGGCCAGCAGCGACGGGGCCTACGCCCTGGCGATAGACGGCTACGGCAGGACGGTCGTCGTCGGCCACACGTCTGACGGCAGCAACTACGACTTCGCTGTGACTCGGTACAACGCCGACGGAACGCTGGACAGCAGCTTTGACGGCGACGGCAAGCTGACCACCGACTTTGGCGGTGGTCTGGACAGGGCCCAGGGCGTAGCGATCGACGGGGATGGCAGAATCGTCGTCGCCGGCTGGTCCCGCGTCGACAGCTACTACGATCTAGCCCTGGCCCGGTACAGTGTGGATGGAACGCTAGACAGTAGCTTCGACGGCGACGGCAGGCTGACCGCCGATTTTGGGGCGACCGATTACGCTGCTCACAGCGTGGCCATTGATGGCAATGGCAGGATCATCGTCGCGGGGTATTCCCGTACCGGTGGCGTCAGCCGCTTCGCCGTCGCCCGGTTTAACGCCGACGGGTCGGTGGACACCAGCTTCGACGGCGACGGGAACTTGACCACGAGTATCGGAGATGGGTGCGTCGCGCACAGCTTGGCTATTGACGGGGAAGGTAGGATTGTCGTCGCCGGGAATGCCTATGTGCCGGACGAGCAGAGCGATTTTGCCGTGGCGCGTTACCGTTCGAACGGCGCGCTGGACACTACGTTCGACATGGACGGCAAGCTCACCACGCATTTTGGCCCGAACAGCGAGTTTGCCTACAGCGTGGCCATCGACAGCACCGGCCGCATCGTGGTGGCGGGAATCGCGTTCGACAGCACCAACACCACGGACTTTGCCCTCGCCCGCTACAACCTGGACGGCTCGCTGGATACCAGCTTTGACGGCGACGGCAAGCTGACGACGGCCATCGGCACTAGCAGCGATTACGCCTACAGCGTAGCGATCGACGGCAACGGCAAAATCGTGGTGGCCGGGACCCAGTTGGGCGATGATAGTGATTTCGTTGTGGCCCGTTACAACGCCGACGGCTCCCTGGATACGAGCTTCGACGCCGACGGCATCGCGGTCACGGCTCTTGGCGGGAATTACGACGACGCTCGGGCGGTCGTCATCGACGGCTACGGCAGGATCGTGGTTGCCGGCACCGCCTCCATCGGCACGGACGCCGATCTTGCCGTGGTGCGGTATGAGGGCGACGGGAGCCTCAACTTTGGAAAACTCGACGTCAGCTTCGACGGCGACGGCAAGCTGACCACGGCGATCGGAGCCGGTGCTGAGACTGCTGTGAGTGTTGTCATCGACGGATACGGAAGGATCGTCGTGGCCGGGTTCTTCCACAACGGCAGCGACTTCGATTTTGCCGTGGCACGCTACGCTGCGGACGGGTCGCTGGACACGAGCTTCGGGGTGGACGGCAAAGCAACCCTCGCCGTCGGAACGAGCAACGATATCGCTACGAGCGCGGCCCTGGACGGCGACGGCAAGATCGTCGTCGCGGGCAGTTCGGTGAACGGCACCAACTACGATTTTGCCCTGGCACGCTTCCACGCGGACGGGACGCTGGACGTCAGTTTCGACGGCGACGGCATGCTCACCACGGCCGTCGGTCCAGGCCACGATTACATCGAAAGCATGGTCATCGACGGCGCGGGGAGGATCGTCGTCGCAGGCTATTCCTGGAACGGCGCCAATTTCGATTTTGTGTTGGCGCGGTACAACGCGGACGGGTCCCTGGACACGACATTTGACGGCGACGGCAAGCTGACCACCGCCATCGGAACGGGGCACGATTACATCCACAGCGCGACGATCGACGGGAACGGCAAGATCGTCGCGGCCGGAGTGTCCTATGTGGGAAGCAATCTTGACATTGCGTTGGCACGCTACAACACGGACGGGTCGCTGGATACCAGTTTCAGCGATGACGGCAAGCTGACCACCGCCATCGGAACGGGGCACGATTACGCTCTCAGTGCGACGATCGACGGCAGCGGCAAGATCCTCGTCGCGGGGCAATCCTATGTCGGCAGCCAGTCGGATTTTGCGTTGGTGCGGTATCTCACGAATGGTTCTTTGGACATGAGTTTCGGCGTCGGTGGCAAGGTAACAACCGCCATTGGAGCCGGCAATGACACGATCGAAGAGGTGGCCATCGACTCCAACGGCAAGATCGTCGCGGCGGGGTACTCGCACAACGGCAGCAACTCGGATTTTGCCTTGGCGAGGTACAACGAGGACGGATCGCTGGACATCAGCTTCGACTCGGATGGAAAACAAACCACGGACTTCGACACCAGCGGCGACGTAGGCCGGTGCCTGGCCATCGACGGCTATGGCCGGATCATCGTCGCGGGCCAAACCGATGCGGGCGGCGACACGGATTTCGCCTTGGCCCGCTACGGCGGTGGCGTGCCGACGTTTACCCCAGGCAGCGTTTTCGTCGCAGACAATTTCTCGCCGTATGATTTCGTCGATGTCACCGCGGGTGGCGATTTCGCCGGCCAGCCGTCGTTCGCGTCCTTGCCAGGCCGGTCGCCCGGGCAGATTGCGTGGAGTACGGACCTGCAAATCGCTTATGTTACCCAGTACGACACCGACACGGTGGTGGCCGTATCCGCGACCGGCGCCGTCTCGACGTTCGCGACCGGCATCGACGGCCCCACGGGGATTATTCAAACGAGCACCGGCAAGCTGCTCGTGGCATCCTACCCGTCTGGCAAAGTGTTCGACATTACGGCTGGGGGCAATTTCACCGGTGCGACTGCGTTCGCCACCGGTCTGTCCGGCCCCCGCAACTTCATGGAATTGCCGACGGGCGAGGTGCTGGTAGCCGAACAGGGCTCGGGGCAGGTCACCGACATTGCGGATGGTGGGAACTTGAGTTCAGCGACGCCCTACGCTTCGGGACTGAATGGCGTCCATGACCTCACGCTGACGCCCGACCGGCGGTTGTTTGCCGCAGCCAACAAGGCCGTCATTGGCGTGTATGAAATCACGGGTGGCGGGGATTTCTCGGCGGCCTCGGCGTTCGCGTGGGGACGCCTGTTTTTTGGCTTGGCCGTGGATGCCGGCAACCGGCTCTTGGCCATCCCCCAGAACGGCAATCAGGTCTTTGATATCACCGCGGGCGGCGATTTCACTTCGGCGGCACCCTTCGCCTACAACCTGCCCATTTCCGGCGAGACCCCGTTGGATACGGTACCGTCGACCACGACGGTCACCCTGGACGTGTTTGGAAACCTGTTGATTGCGGATACGGCGGCAGGAGGCAAGGACGACCGCTGGACGTTGCGCAAAGTCGGCACGGCCATCCAAATCACCGATCTCGACGGCCGAGCCATCCACGCTGGTTCAGTTCCTGGGGCGACGGGTTCCGGGACGGCCACGGTCATGATTCCCTACACGTCGTTCACGGGCGAAGTGCGGGTTTTGACGCACGCCGGTGATGACACGCTGACGGTGGATTTCTCCGGCGGGAATCCGATTCCCAGCGGCGGGGTCGACTACGACGGGGGCACGGGCGGCAGCGACGCCGTCGAAGTGACGGGCGGAAGTTTCGGGACGGTTGTTCACGCGTTCACAGGTGCGGGTGCGGGCGACATCGACTTGGACAACGACGGTGCGCCGGATCTGTTTTACACGGCCTTGGAACCGTTCCTGATGACCAGCGGTACGGCCGACCTGGTGCTGGACATCACCAGCGCTGGCATCACCGACGCGGTGCTCCGGGATTACACGGGCGTTGGCGATGACGAGCACAGCGAATTGGCCTTCACGGGCCACAGCGGCGAAGATTTCCAGTTCCAGCCGCCCAGCAACTCGCTGAAGATCGTTACCCACGGCAGCAGCATTGTGAGCATCAGCGGATTCGACTCGGCGTTCGATACCCCCAGCCTGATTTTCGAGGATGGCAGCGGCACGGCGAGCCGCTTCGCCCTGGCAGCCGCCGACGTGATCCCGGACAGCACGTCGCTGACAATCACAGGCGATGCCGTTTTCGACTTGAACGGCCATGCCGAGACGATCAACGGTTTGAGCGGCGACGGCACGGTCGACAATACGGCGGGGAGCACGGATCCTTGGTTGACCGTTGGCCACAGCGGCGCCAGCAGCACGTTCAGCGGTGTGATCCAGCAAACGACGGGCAGTGTGTCCTTGAAGAAGACCGGCATCGGCGAACTGACACTCAGCGGCATCGGCAGCGATGTCACAGAACTGCAGGTCAACGGCGGCGGCGCGCTTACCGTGACAGGCGGGTTGAACTCGCACGGCAATACGTTCATTGGGACCGACGGCAACGGAACGCTGAACTGGTCCGGCAGCGGCACGCTCGGCAGCGGCAACGGCTGGCTCGGAGGCGGTGAGAACGCCGGGGCCACCGGCACCATTAACGTCACGGGCGGGGAGTTGATTTTCTCCGCCGGAGCAGCCGAGGGCTTCTACCTGGGGCACGGGGGCACCGGGATCTTGGACGTATCGGGCGGCACGGTCACGATCAACAGCAACGGCCGGCCGGTGTACATCGGTGGCGTGCCGGGGTTCGGGTTGAACGAATCGACGACCGGCACCGTGATTGTCCGGGATGACGGCATCCTGAACGTGGCGGGAACGGGGACCTTCCTATTCGGCGCCGACTACGCGGATGCGTCCGGCACCGTGAACCTGGACGGCGGGACCCTGCAAACGGCCCGCAGCTTTGCCAAAGGCACGGGTTCAGCAACGATCAACTTCAACGGCGGAACGCTGCAGGCGGCGGGCGACAATCCTGTGTGGCTGCAGGGTCTGACCGCGGCCAACGTGGAAGACGGCGGCGCGGTGATCGACACGCAGGGATACACGGTGGGCATCGTCCAGCCGCTGCTGAACGCGGGCAGCGGCGGCTTGACGAAACGGGGCGCTGGTGTCTTGGACCTGGCCAAACCCAGCACGTACGCCGGCGCCACAAACGTCGAACAAGGCACGTTACGGTTGCAGCCGCCAGTGGCCGGCAGCGCCGTCTGGCTGGACGCGACGGACGTCAACGGAGACAGCGTCGAAAACAATCCCTCGGATGCTACGAAGATCGGTTCCGGGACGCATCCGTGGGTGAACAAGGGGACGCTAGCCGTGGGCAGCGGCACGCAGAGCACCGTGGATTATCAACCTGCTCTGTCGTCCGGTCACATGAATGGTCGGGACGTTTTGACTTTCCTCCGAAACGACGTGTACGACCCGCTCCCGTACCATCAATACCCGCAGTACCTTGAGTTCAGCGACCCGGATCTGAATGGATTGGTGAACAGCGCTCACACGATCTTCGCGGTGGCCAAGGCAACCACGGGGGCCGGGCCGCAAGGTGCGCAGGGCTTGGTGATCTTCCCGGGTCAGCACTCCGGTCTTACGCTGGACGGTGAGGAGACCGCCGCCACTGCCGATTCCCATCAGTGGATCGGTGGCGCCGATGTGAAGTCAACGTCCGGGTACACCCAAGGGGATGTCGCCGTGCTGACGTCCCTGATTACCGGCAGTTCGACCTCCGGCCCCAGTTCCAACCAGCTGTTTGTCAACGGCAGCCCCGCCACGCAGGAGAACCGCGCGCAAGCGTTGAAAGCTTATAGCAACGGCTTGCTGCGGATCGGCGGCGCGAATCCGCCGGGAAGCGGGTGGGAATGGGGCCTGACGGGCGAGATTGCCGAAGTCGTGATTTACGACCGCGCGCTGTCCGAAGCAGAACGTCAAGAAGTGGAAGCCTACTTGAGCTACAAGTGGCAGGCGGAAGGAGACGCCGTTGACGTGATCCCGCCCGCGACGGCGGTCACGGTCTCCGACGGAGCCACGCTGGACCTGAACGGCGTCGACCAGACGATTGGTTCGCTCAGCGGCGTGGCCGGCAGCGTCGTCGTGCTCGGTTCCGGCACGCTGAGCACGGGCAGCGCGGGCAGCACGGCGTTCGCGGGCAGCATCAGCGGCAGCGGCGGTCTTGTGAAGCAGGGCAGCAGCACCTTCACGCTCAGCGGGGCCAACACCTACACGGGCGCGACGACCGTTTCGCAAGGGACGCTGGCACTGGTCAGCGCCGCTTCGAACAACAATATCGCCCACTCGACTACCCTTGACGTGCAGTCGAGCGCGACGTTGGACGTCTCCGGCCTGGACAACGGCGCGCTGACCGACACCCTGGTGCTGGCCAGTGGCCAGACACTGATGGGCAAGGGAACGGTGACCGGCAAGCTGACGGCGGCCAGCGGAGCGCACGTTGCGCCGGGCGCCAGCCCAGGCGTTTTGATCCAAGACGGCGACTTGACGCTGAATTCCGGGTCACACTTGGACATCGAGATCGGCGGCAACGCGCCGGGCAACGGCGACGACAACCACGACCAGGTGCAGGTGACCGGCACGGTGAGCCTGGGCGGCGCGACGCTGAATGTGTCCGCGTTCAGCGGGTATACTCCGGCAGCGGGCGACCAGTATGTGATCGTGGCCAACGACGCGGACGAAGCCGTGATCGGGACGCTGACTGGCGGAATGGGCACGGGCGGCGGGGCCTTGGCCGAAGGCGCGGTGGTCAGCAACAATTTCCTGGCCAGCGGCAAGACGGCGCGGATCACGTACCTGGGCGGCGACGGCAACGACGTGGCCATCGTCGTCGACGCGCCGAATCTGGTGATCTCGGACGACGACGGCCTGGCGGACACGTTCCGCGTGAAGCGGGACGAGACCGGCAGCAATCTGCAGGTGTTCAACGACGACACCTTGATCTTCTCGGTGCCGTTTGCCGGAGTGACCTCGCTCGCCATCAACGGCGAGGCGGACCAGAACGACTCGCTGTTTGTCGATTTCGTCAACGGCAATCCCATTCCGTCCGGCGGACTCGATTTCCACGGAGGCAGCGGCGGCGACGACGATTTGACCGTCGAAAGCGGCTCGGTCACGAATTTCACTTACACGCCCTTCGATCCGGCCGGCCCCGATGGTCCCGGTTCCGGCGAATTCGATATCGACGGATCGAAGATCACCTTTACCGGGCTCGAGCCGACCCTCGTGACGCTCTCTGCCGCCAACGTCACGATCGACATGTCCAGTCTGGGCGCGGGCGAAGAAGTCACCGTCGCGGACACGGGCACGACGACGGACAAACAGTCGTACGTGGATTTCGCCAACGCGAACATCGAGGACATGTCGTTCACCAACCCGACGAACTTGCTCAAGATCATCGGGACCGGGTTTGCGGACACGATCCGCATCGACGCCTTGGACACGCGGGACGCCGACGGCAACCCGCTGGCCGCGGCGGTGACGGTCGAGGCCGGCGGCGGCAACGACGCGGTCGATGTGCAGGGACTGGGCGCCGGCTTTGCCGCAGCACTGATCATCCGCGGCGATGCAGGGAACGACACGTTGGACGCATCGGTGTTGGATCTGAACGTCACGCTCGACGGCGGCGCGGGCAACGACACGCTCACCAGCGGCAGCGGCAACGACACGCTGATTGACGGTACGGGGGACGACAACCTCACGGCGGGCGCTGGCGACGATACGTTCGTCCTGACTCCCGGCAGTGCCGACGTGGTCAACGACAGCGGAGGCAACGACACCGTCGATTTCTCCGCGGCCGGGGCCGGGATCACGATCGACATGGATTCCACCGCCGTGCAGACGGTCAGTGGTGCGGACACGGTGCAGCTCAATGGGCAGATCGAGAACTTCGTCGGCAGCGACTTCGCGGACACGATCTTCATGCTCCCCTTGACCGTGGTTCGCAGCGTCGAGGGGAACGATCCAGGGGCGCCGACGGGTGACACGCTGATCGTCGACGGGCAAGGGCAACAGGTGGCCGTCGCCGGCGGGCAGGTTGCGGTGCCGGGCTTCCAGCCGATTGGCTACACGGAAATCGAGTCGCTCGACGTCCGCAACGAAGTGGTTCGCTGGAAGGACGCGGTCAGCGGCAATTGGACGGACGCATCCAAATGGGATGTGGGCCGAGTGCCCGGTGCCCAAGACCATGTTTACGTCGATGCCACTGGCTCCGGCTACACGGTCACACTAAACACAGACGTGACCTCTGCGGCTATCGGCAGCTTCACCATGGATTCTTCGTCCGCGGTGTTTGCCGCAACCAGCCGGACGTTTACCGTCAATGGTACGTCAAGTATTCAAGCGGGCCGAGTCGAGTGGGCCAGTTCAACCTGGACGACCGGATCGCTGGTGAACGAGGGCGCATTCATGGCCCGCCGGTTGGATGACTACGGCGGCACTTCAACCATTAACGGGCCGTTCACCAATGCCGCCTCGGGGACTTTGTGGGTTCAGGGATACCGCGACTTTTTTACACTGGACGTCACTTCGGGGATGACCAACGCGGGAACCCTGTATCTGGACACGGTGGGACAGTACTCCAATTACTCGTACAGCATCACCTTGAACGTCACCGGCGGCGCCTTGGTCAACACAGGGTTGATCGAGTCGCTGGCGCAGGAGGAAGCGGGCACCTGCTACCGCAATCTGAACGCGGAATTGGACAACCGGGGGACGTTCAACGTCAGGTCGGGAGTCAATCTTTACGTCAACAGCCCCGGGGCAAACCATAGCAACAGTGGGCAGATCAGCGTCAGTTACGGCAATCTGGTCGTCACGGGGATTGACAGCTTCGACAGTAGCGGCACCATCACCGGCCCGCGAAGTGCCAGTTTTACGGGCGGGACGGCGAGCGACACGTTCACCAACACCGGAACGGTCGACCTCGACGCGGGTGTCTCGCTCAGCAGCTTCACCGATATCTTCGGCACGGGCACGCTCGGCACCGGCGTGACCATCACCGCCAGCGACGTGAATCCCGGTTTATCGCCCGGCGTGCTGAATATCGTCGGCAGTTACGTGGAGGGTTCGGGCACCAGTCTGAGCATCGAAATCGGCGGCGAAACAGCCGGCAGTGGAGCGGGATTCCACGATCAGCTCAACGTGACCGGCACGGTGAATATCAACAATGCCTCGCTCCACGTGTCGTCCTTCGGCGGCTACGTGCCCGCTGGCGGCGAATCCTACGTGATTGTCAACAACGACGGCACCGACGCCGTAAGCGGCACGTTCGCCGGCCGCGCGGAAGGCTATACGTTCACTGACTTCCTGGGCTCCGGCCTGGACGCCACCCTCAGCTACGTCGGCGGCACGGGCAACGACGTGGTGCTCAACGTCGTCGGACCCGAGATTGACGTGCAGCGGCCGGCGGGTACTTCGATTGCCGACGCCGGCGCGGACGATCTGGGAACAGTAGTCGTTGGCACGGTCAACCTGACCTACACCATCGACAACACGGCCGGCGCCGCCCAGCTCACCATCCCGACCGGTGGCGTCACGCCCTCGAACTTCGCCAACAGCAGCAACTTTTCCGTCGGCACCACCTTACCGCTGACCGTGGCGCCCGGCGCGACCGCGGCCCTGTCTGTTTCCTTTGATATCGATGCCGCCGGCGCATTCAGCTTCGACCTGGACATCGCCAACAACGACAGCGACGAGGATCCCTACGACATTACCGTCCAGGGCGAGGGTGTGGCAAACGACTTCGGCGACGCCCCGGACACGAGCGCCGGCACGGGTGCCGGGAACTACAACACGCTGTCAACCGACAGCGGCCCGAGTCACCTGGTTGACGCCAATATTTTCCTGGGCGCCAACGTCGATACGGAGGCCGAAGCCGCGCAATCTTCGGCGGCCAACGGCGACGACACGGCCGGCACCCCCGACGACGAAGACGGCCTGAACAACCCGCTGGTCGATCTGATGCTGACCGAAGGGACCGAGCCGACGGTCAACGTGATCGTGACCAACAACACGGGCAGCCCGGCCACGCTCTACGGCTGGATCGACTACAACGCCGACGGCGTGTTCGACAACGCCACCGAGCGCACTTTCGAGACCGTGGCCACCGGAACCACGGGCGCCGTCGTCACGCTCACCTTCCCGACCGTGCCGGAAAACACGGCCGGCAACACCTACGCCCGCTTCCGCTTCAGTACGGAGACGATGAACGCGCAACACCCCACGGGTGCGGCATCGGACGGCGAGGTGGAAGATTATCCGGTCACAATCACCGAAGTCAGCAGCGGGTTGGTCAAGTCGCAGCAAAAGATCAGCGACACGGACGGAAACTTCACGGGAGAGCTGGACAACGGAGACTATTTCGGCGTGGGCGTCACGAAACTCGGCGACCAGGACGGCGACGGAGTGCCGGACGTCGCCATCGGCGCTTACGCCGATGACGATGGCGGTGCCGACCAAGGGGCGGTTTGGATTGTGTTTCTCAACAGCGACGGCACGGTGAAGAGTCATCAGAAGATCAGTGAGACGCAGGGAGCGTTCACGGGACAATTGGACGTGAATAATCGGTTTGGTACGTCGGTGGCGAGTATCGGCGACTTGGACGGTAACGGCGTTACGGATCTGGTCGTGGGGGCGTCCAACGATGGTGACGGCGGCGCGAACCGAGGTGCGGTCTGGGTGCTGTTCATGAACAGCAACGGCACCGTCGCCGGCCACCAGAAAATCAGCGACACACAAGGCGGTTTCACGGGGACGTTCAGCGAAGATTACCATTTCGGCCTCCGCGTGGCCGGTCTGGGGGACCTCGACGCCGACGGCGTGCCGGACGTGGCCGTGACTGCTTCCGGTGACGACTCCGGCGGTACGGACAGCGGGGCCGTGTGGGTGCTCTTCCTCAACCGAGACGGCACGGTTAAGGATCACCAAAAAATCAGCGAGGGCGTCGGCGGTTTCACCGGCGACCTGGACGCCCAGGATGGTTTCGGCACGACGGTCGCCAGCGTGGGTGATCTGAACGGCGACGGAGTCACCGATCTGGCCATCGGTACGTATCGAGACGACGACGGCGGAATGGATCGCGGGGCCGTGTGGATGGTGTTTCTGAACACGGATGGCACGGTCAAGGGACACCAGAAGATTAGCGCGACGGCAGGTGGATTTACCGGAGAATTACCTGACGGCCACCTGTTCGCCCATGGGGTGGCGAGCGCGGGCGACTTAGACGGCGACGGGGTTACGGACTTGTTGGTCGGCCACATGGTGAACGATGGGGGACCAGGCCGCGGAGCCGTCTGGGTGCTGTATCTCAACAATGACGGAACGGTCAAGGCTCATCGCAAGATCAGCGACATTACCGGCAACTTCACCGGACCGCTCGCTGACGGTGACTCCTTTGGCAATTCGGTCACGAACTTGGGTGACGTGGACGGCGATGGCGTGACCGATTTGGCAGTGGCGGCGGACGGAGACGACGACGGCGGCACCAATCGCGGGGCCGTGTGGATTGTGAATCTGCTGGGTCCGGTCGACACGGGCGACGCGCCGGCAACGTACATCACGAGCCTGGCGGACGACGGCCCGTCGCACCTGGGCACCGGGCCCATGTTGGGCACCTTGCGAGACATCGAAGTCCACGCCGTGCCCAGCGCCAATGCCGACGGCGACGATACGGCCGGGACCACGCCCGACGACGAAGACGGCATCACCGTGCCCGCCGGCACCTGGCAGGACGGGACCGACGGCGGCAGCGTGCAGGTGGTCGTCACCGGCGGTTCGGGTTACCTGAGCGGCTGGACCGATTGGAACGACGACGGCGACTTCAGCGACACGGGCGAACAGATCTTCAATATGGAGTCGCTCGCCGCCGGCACGCACACCGTCAGCTTCGATATCCCCACCGGCACGATTCCCACCAGCGGCAACTACAACCGCTTCGCCCGCTTCCGGTTGGCCGAGTCCAACGCGACCACCATGACCGTCAGCGGCCACATCTCCAGCGGCGAAGTGGAAGACCACCTATTGCAGTTCACGGGCCTGGCCGCCACGTACGACTTCGCGACCGCTGCATTCTTCACTCCCGAACTCGATGGGACACACACGAACGCCGTCGTCCAGGTGACGCGATCCGGGAATACGTCAATCGCGAGCAGCGTCGACGTAGTGTTGACCGGCGGCACGGCCACGGCCGGCAGCGATTTCACGGCGGGCCCGCTCACGTTGAGTTTCGCGAGTGGCGAAACGACCAAGGTGGTCCCCATTGAATTTCTCGGCGACGAGATTGTCGAACTCGACGAGACGATCAATCTCTCCTTCACCAACTTCGGCGGCAACGGACAGGCGGGTACGACGAATCCGACCGCGGTGCTGACAATTGCGGACGACGACTTCGCCACGTTGACCATCGGTGATGCGTCGGTCGCCGAAGGCGACTCGGGCACCACGCAGCTCGTGTTCGACGTGACGCTCGATGCGGCGGTCGATACTGGCCTGACCGTAGACTACGAAACGCAGGACGGTTCGGCGACCACGGGCGACAGCGATTACACGTCCATCCCCACCACCACGCTGAACTTCGCCGGCAACAAGGACGAGGTCCATCAGATCACGGTCGACGTCAACGGGGACGACAAGATCGAGCTGGACGAAACGCTGTCCGTCGTGCTAAGCAATCTGCTGGCCTCCGGCCGCGACGTCCGCTTGGGCGGCGACGGCGCGGTCTTCGAGCACGCTGGCAACACCAATCCCGAAGACGAAGGTTGGCTTCTTACGATCAACAGTGGCGGCCAGCAGAATGTCGGACCGGTCGTCGACGACTTGGGGATGGGTGTGGACGCCTGGTTCTATGAGGACGCGTCGAACGAGATCTACACGACGGGAGGCTACGGCCAAATCCCGTCGGCCGAGCAAGTGGCCGCGGCCTCGGCCCACGGATGGACACTGTCAACGACCGCACGGGTGGTCACGGGATCGACTGGCTTCTACGACGGCCCGATCGTGATTTACCGGGACGGTGTCAAGGATTGGATCCTGTACTTCAATACCGACGGGGACGGCAACGCAGTGGTGCGTCTGTCGACAGGGATGAATCTAGGTCCGCAGTACACGGTGCCCGGCTCTGTCGGCAGCTACCGCTCTTATGAGTTGATCTACGACCCTGCAACGAGTACGGCAGACCTGCTGGTGGACGGCGTGGAACGGATCAGCGACTACGCCGGCAGAACGGAGGAGCTGAAGAGCGTGTCCTTTGGGTCGGGCGGATCCAACTCGTCCGGACGATTGCACTTCCATTCCGTCCAATGGTCTATCGCGTCTGCCACCTCCTCCACCACCGGCACGATCCAAAACGACGACTACGCTCCCGTGGCCGATGCGGGTGGCCCGTACACCATCGACGAAGGCGATTCGCTCGATCTGGACGCCTCCGCCACCACCGACGCCGATTCCACGTCGCTCACCTATCGCTGGGACGTGGACGGCGACGGGGATTACGACGAAAACGTCACGGGCGAGACGGTCACGCTCACCTGGGCGCAACTCGTGGCCCTAGGCATCGACGACGGCCCGGACGGCCCTCGCGATGTAACTGTCGAAGCCAGCGACGGCACCAACACCGGCACCGCCACGACCACGCTGACCGTCAACAACGTGGCCCCCGCGGCGGACTTCACGAATGATGGGCCGGTGAACGACGGTTCGACCGCCACCGTCAGCTTCTCCGGGCAATTCGACCCGTCGGCGGCCGATACCACGGCCGGATTCCACTACGCCTACGATTACGACCATAACGGCACCTTCGAGGTGGGCGACGGCACGTACGGCGGCTCGCCCGGCAATGCTTCCCAGACGGTGCCTCTCGCCTTCCTGAGCGGTCCCGGCACGTACACGATCCGCGGCCGCATGATCGACAAGGACGGCGGCTACCACGACTACACGACCGATGTCACGGTGACAGCCTTCCCCCTGTACGATTTCACTGCTGCCACCTACTCCGCGAATGAAGGCGACGTAACCAATACGACGACCGTCGTCGTGGTCAACCGCTCCAACACCACGTCCGTCGCCAGTTCGGTGGACGTCGTGTTGACCGGCGACACGGCGACGGCCGGCAACGACTTCACGGCCGGGCCGGTCCCGGTCAGTTTTGCGATCGGCGAGACCACCAAGGCGGTTCCGATCGAGATCCTGGGCGACGAGATTGTCGAACTCGACGAGACAATCAACCTCTCCTTCACCAACTTCGGCGGCAACGGGCAGGCGGGCACGACGAATCCGACCGCGGTGCTGACGATTGCCGACGACGACGTCGCCACGCTGACCATTGCCGATGCCTCGGTCGCCGAGGGCGACTCGGGGACGACGCAGTTGGTCTTCCACGTCACGCTCGACGCGGCGGTCGACATCAGCCTGACCGTCGACTACGAAACGCGGGACGGTTCAGCCACCACAGGCGACAGCGATTACACCGCCATTCCCACGACCACGCTCAACTTCGCCGGCAACAAAGACGAGGTGCACCAGATCACGGTCGACGTCAACGGCGATGTCGAGGTCGAGCCGGACGAGACCTTACAGGTCGTCCTCACCGGACTGAACGCCGCGGGCCGCCGTGTCGGTTTCCCGACGATCAGCAGCAATCTGATCTTGCACTGGGACCTGGAGGAAGGCAGCGGCACCACGGCGTACGATAGCTCGCCGAACGGTCTGGACAGCATTCACTTTGGCGGCACGTGGAGCGGCGAGACTCCGCCCGGCGTCGATAGCGAGTACTCCGTCCACTTGAACGGCTCGACCTATTTGTCCAGTGCGTCGACCGGCTTGCTACCCAACGGCAATGCCGCGAGAACCCTGACCGCGTGGGCCAAATCGGACGACGGGGAACGGGACAGCAGCGCCGATCATGTCGTGAACTACGGTAGCCAGTACCAAACGGGCGGTGGCTATGGGTTCATGCTCTTCACGGAGAATCACTGGTATTTCTATGGATGGGGTGACGCAGACCTCGATTCGACAATCACCGCAGATACCGGGTGGCATCACCACGCCGTTTCGCACGACGGAAGTACGCTGCGGTACTACATCGATGGTTCGCTGGTTGCTTGGGGAGCCAGAACGCTGAGCACGCCAAGCTCGAGTCCACTGGTCGTCGGGGCCAGGCCGGGGATGCACAGCGACACCTTTTATGACGGCTTGGTTGACGACATTCGCATCTACAGCGATGCGTTGTCGGCGGAGGAAGTGCTGCTGGCCAGCGGCCTTGGCTACGGGGCCACGGGCACGATCCAAGACGACGACTTCCGGGACTTCGGCGACCTGCCCGCAGATTACCACCTGACGGCTTCGACCGACGACGGAGCGCGACACGAGATCCCAGATTCGGGCGGCATCTATCTGGGCACCTCGATCGACGCCGAGGCCGACGGCCAGGAAAGTGCCGATGCCGACGGCGACGATCTGGCCGGGACGACGCCCGACGACGAAGACGGCGTCAGCGTGGTCGGCGTCTGGCAAGACGGCACCGACGGCGGTGCCGTGCAGGTGGTCGTCAGCGGCGGTTCGGGGTTTCTGAGCGGCTGGGTCGATTGGAACGACGACAACGACTTCGGCGACAGCGGCGAACGAATCTTCGACATGCTCTCGCTGGCCGCCGGCACGCACACGCTCAACTTCGACATTCCCGCCGGGGCCATCCCCACCAACGCGACCTACGCCCGTTTTAGCCGCTTCCGCTTGGCCGAGTCCGATACGGTCGCCATGACGCTGACCGGACACATCGCCAGCGGCGAAGTGGAAGATCACCTGCTCGAGTTCACGGGCGTCGCCAATCAGCCGCCGACCGATCTGGACCTCGCGCCGGCCAGCATTCACGAAAACCAGGCCGCAGGCACCGTCGTCGGCACGTTCAGTACGACCGACCCGGACCTGCCCGACGACTCGCACGAATACACACTGGTGCCGGGCACGGGCGACGCGGACAACGGTTCGTTCACTATCGACGGCGCGGAGTTGAAAACGGCGGCGGTGTTCGATTTCGAGACCAAGAGCAGCTACTCGATCCGCGTGCGGACCACGGACGCGGGCGGGCTGTGGTACGAGGAAGCGTTCACGGTGACGGTCACGGACGTGGACGAAATCGCGCCGACGGTCACGATCAACCAGGCGGGTGACCAAGCGGACCCGGCGCTCTGGCCGCCGATCCGGTTTACGGTTGCGTTCAGCGAAAGCGTGACGGGATTCAACGCGGACGACATGATCCTGGAGGGGACGGCGCCGGGAACGCTGACGGCGTCCGTGATGGGCGGGCCCGTCGTGTATACGGTCTCGGTCAGCGGCATGACGGGCGACGGGACGGTCGTGGCCCGGGTCCGGGCAGCTGCGGCCGTAGATGCCGCCGGGAATCCGAGTGAGGCGAGCACGAGCACGGACCACGGAGTGCAGTTCTTTCTGCAAGCGGTTCAGCCGGTATGGCGGTTCGATTTCAACGGCTTCGGCGGCCACACGGAAGCAGGCACCACGGGCGTGTCGCCGTGGCAGGCGAAGGCGGGCAATGCGTTCGGCTGGGTGGGGACGTTGCCGTGGTACTTCGAGCGGTTTAGCGCGTCGGATTCAGACTGGGACCGTCTGCGGTACGACGGGCAATCGACGGATCCGATGGGCAACCCGCTGACGTTCGCCGTGGACGTGGTGCCCGGCAAGGCGTATGAGGTGATGATCCTCACGGGCGACGCGAGTTGGAACCACGATCTGCAGCAGTTCCAGGTGTACGACGGAAACGGGGCAGTGCCGCCCGACTACCCGTTGCTGAACGCGTTGCCTACGGG
>ENA-UOUL01001165-UOUL01001165.1-bioreactor-metagenome-genome-assembly--contig:-NODE-1165-length-39251-cov-5.372594_pt1 | contig 39251 bp, 28 predicted proteins | sample MGYA00249838_ERZ747220 | MGnify/ENA primary metagenome ERZ747220 (study PRJEB28778, sample SAMN05720191) | bioreactor metagenome | isolation source: Anaerobic biogas reactor | place: USA:Washington... | reverse complement strand
TAGACCTTACGGCACCAGAGAAGAGAATGAACCCAGAAGAAGGCAAAGACCGATACCAACAGGCCGATCATGAATTTCTCCGTCAGGTAAAGGGAAAGAAACTTCTCGGGATTCCCGGGGTCCGGGTGCGGTACATAAGAAACGAATCTGGGGTGAAAATCAGAATGGCACTTTCCGCAAGTCCCGACCAGCACCCGGGGATGCAGGGCAGAATCGGGATGGTCGGCCGGAAGAATGTTGTGCCCCGTATGACAGTCCTGGCAGCCCGCCACTTTTTCATAGTTTCCCAGCTGTCTCGCTTTTCCATGATACGTCTCTCCATAGCCGCTCACCGCATGGGGAAATGCCCCATACTTGCCGGCAATGCCTCCCTCACGGTGACACGAAACGCACAGGTTCGTATAGTGTTCTCTCTTATCGGCCAGGCCTTCCGCCGTCGCCGGAAAGACGGGAACGTCGCACGACGGCTGGTTCGCGGGATACACCCCGGACCTGCTCTGCATCGTCTGGGTCGGGTTCGACGACAACCGGGAACTGAAACTGTCCGGGTCGCAGGCCGCCCTCCCCATCTGGACCGAATTCATGAAGAAGGCGGCCGACCTGCGCCCCCTGGGCGGCGGGTCGTTCGAGCCGCCCGAGGGGATCGTCCAGGTGGAGATCGACCCGACCACCGGCCTGCTGGCCACCGAGCGCTGCCTGCAGCGGCTCCAGGAGTACTATATCCAGGGGACGGAGCCGACCCTCCTCAGTTACGGGAACAATTACGCGCAGGCGGACGAAGGCGGGGCCCCCGTCAGCATCTACGCCACCCCGCGCGGTCAGGCCGCGCCGCGGTAGAAGCGCGCGATACGGTCCACCACGCAGCGCCGCTGCTGTGCGGAAAGCTCGGGGTAGACCGGCAGGGCCAGGGTGCTGCGCGACGCCGCACGGGAGCGGGGAAAATCGTCCGCCCCGTAGCCGAGCCCGCGGAAGCACTCCTGCTCGTGCAGCGGAACGGGGTAGTAGACCTCGCTCCCGATCCCCCCTACCCGGAGGAACGCCTGCAGCTCGTCCCGCCGCTCGGCCCGGATGACGTACTGGTGGAAGATATGGGAGCGGCCCGGGAGCACCTCGGGGGGCTGGAGCACGCCGAGGAGCCCGGCCGCCCGGAACTCCTCCCCGTAGGCCGCGGCGTTCCTGCGGCGCCCTTCGGACCACCGGTCGAGGCAGGGGAGCTTGACGCGCAGCACGGCGGCCTGGAGTTCGTCCAGGCGGCTGTTGAACCCGACGATGTCGTGGAAGTACCTCGCGTGGGCCCCGTGACCGCGCAGCAGCCGCACCCGGTCGGCCAGCCCGGGATCGGAGGTGACGACCATGCCGCCGTCCCCCGCCCCCCCCAGGTTTTTCGAGGGGAAGAAGCTGAAGCACCCCGCGGCACCGATGCTGCCGGCCTTTTTGTCTTTGTAGGTACTCGTGATGGACTGCGCGGCGTCCTCGATCACCGCCAGATTGTAGCGATCCGCCACGTCCATGATCGGGTCCATCTCCGCCATCTGGCCGAACAGGTGGACGGGCATGATCGCCTTGGTCTTCTTGCTGACTGCCGCCTCGATCAGGTCGGGATCGATGTTGTACGTCTTCGGGTCGATATCGACGAAGACCGGCCTGGCCCCCACGCGGGCGATGCAGCCGACGGTCGCAAAGAACGTGAACGGTGTCGTGATGACCTCGTCGCCCGGGCCGATCTGAAGGCTCATCAGGCAACTCAGCAGCGCGTCCGTCCCGCTGGAAACGCCCACGGCGTACTTGCAGTCGCTCGCCTGGGCGATCTGCGTCTCCAGTTCCTCCACCTTCGGGCCGCCGATGCACCGCTGGGATTCGAGCACCTCGGCCACGGCCGCCAGCACCTCGTCCTTGATGGTTGCATACTGTGCCTTCAAATCCAACAACGGTACCTGCATACAATTTTCCCTTCTTTCCGAAAGCAGGTGGTCACCCACTTCTCTTATGGCCGAAACACCTTCAGTTTCAGTTCCTGGATTGCCCGGTAATGCTTGGCGTTGCCCGAGCAGAGCGGCAGATTGTTCTCTGTCGCGGTTGCGGCAATGATGGCGTCTGCTGCACGAAGGCCATGCGACAGCGCGTACTCGGCCACATACACGGCGGCGCGATGCCCGATATTTTCCGTCAGTGGCAGCGTCTGGAACCCGCAGCTATTCAGGAAACTGGTCACAATCTCATGTTGCTTCTTGTTCTGGGCCGCCTGCAGCAACTCCATGTACGTCAGGACCGAGATACAACGGTCGCGGGACCGATCGATGGCGCGCGCGGCTTTGGGGTTGCCCCTCTGGACCCAGATCAGGACGTCCGTGTCAAAGATCACGATACCGTCCCCCGCGCAGCCGGTCCATCTGGTCGTCGGCGGTCTCAGAGGTCGCGAGCATGTTGAAGAACGGGTGTTCCTCGACCCGGAGCGAGGCGTCGCCGCCCGCGGGTTTGATCACGCCTTTGAGGCGCCCGCGGCTCAGAATGCTCACATCCTCATTCCGCTCCAAGGCACGCAATATGTCGTTCATCCGATACCGCAGATCGACAACCGAGGCTTTCATCCGGCATCTCCCAAATGTATAGCGCCACTATACACTGACCGATCCACCCTGTCAAGAAACGAAAAAGGCCTTCTGCACCCTCCAGTCGGCACGGTTCGTCGCTCCCTCCTCGTCTACGGTGTGTTCTTCTCGGTGACGACCTGCGCGAGAACGTGTTCGAGGCGGGCGGCCAAAAGGTTGCGGTCAAAATCGCGTTCGGCCAAGGTCCGGGCGTTGCGACCCATCTGCTCGCAGAGCACTGGATTTTGCGACAGTTCCACCAAGGCATCGGCCAACGCCACCGGACGATCGGGCGCGACGAATCGGCCGCACGCATTCCGCGCGATCATCTCGCCCAGCCAGCCGCCGATGTTGATCAGCACGGGCTTGCCCGCCGCCAGTGAATCAAACAGCTTGTTCGGCGACCACGTCGGGTCCTTGCCGGGCCGGGCGATCGTCAGGCACACGTCGCAGCCGGCCACGATCGCCGGAACCTCTTCCTTGGGGACCAACTCGCCGAATACGACGTTCTGCAGGTCCAGTCTCCGGGCCAGGGCGACCAGTTCATCGCGCTTGCCTCCGCCGCCCTGAAGGACCAGAACGATGTGGTCCTGCTTTCGCTCGGCCAGGATCCTCGCGGCCTCAATTACGTATTCCAGGCCGTTGGCCAGGCCCATTGCCCCGAAATAGACCGCCGCGAACCGCTTGCCGAGGCCCAGTCGCTCGCGGGCCGCCCGGCCGTCCAGGTCCGGACGGAACAGATCGAGGTCGCTGGCGTTGGGGATGAGCGTCACCCTGGATGGGGCCACCCCTGCCCGTACGACGCCTTCCTTCATCCCGGGCGACAGCGCCACGATGTGGTCCGCCCGCCGGTAGATCTTCCTCGCCATCCGCCGCAGCCACCAGATCGCCATCGGATTTCCCAGAGCACCGACGTTCACCAGAGCCTCGGGCCAGAGATCGCGGACCTCGAACACGAATGGGACGCCAAAATGGCGGCTCGCCGAGATGCCCGCCAAGCCGACCGTCAGCGGCGTATGTGTGGCGAATACGACATCCGGCCTGTCCAGCTCTCGGGCAACCTTGGAGGCCGCCCGCGCAAATTCGTAGAATCTGAGCATTCGCCGCCACCCGGTCAGGGCGGTCCCCAGATGCGGGTCGTTGTACCCCCCTGCCACTGAAACCACCCGAATCCCATCGACGTCGCGTTCGACGCACCGGCGGCCCTCCGGGACGGGAAATTCGGGATTGGCCAAGCCCGAAGTGATCATGGTCACGCGATGGCCCTTCTCGACCAGAAAACGGCCGAATTCGTACGATCGGGTCCCCGTTCGGCCCTTGCGTGATGCGAAATACTGATGAATGTAGAGAATATACATGCCTGTGACTCTACTCGGAACGACTCTCATGGAAGGGTCTTGGCACGACGACGGCAACAGCTCCGATAACAACACCAGGCCCACAGGGCCTCACGTAAAGATTTTCCATACCCCCCATCTTCGCTATTGTGTTATAATACTGAGATGTATCTCCTCATTGACGAAAGGCCGAGGTCATGAGCCCGGAATGGCCCTGCCCTGCGGCAGGTCGCATTGAAGGATTGGAGGGACGATGCGTATGAGTCAAATCTCCATGCTGCACGACCGCTCGGTGCGGTCCGCCGCATGGCTCGTGGGCGCGACCGTTCTGTTCTGCGCGAGCATGGCGTGCTGCGGGATCAAGAAGTTCGAAGGTGAGCTTCCCACCCTCCGCTGCGATATCCCTGCACTGGCGGTCGAGAATCGTGGTCCGCTCCAGGAGCGTCTCATTGCCGCATACGTGCAGGACTATGTGCTCCGCATGATAGCCAACAACGGGCGACGGCTCAATGACGGGATGACCATTTATTATCTCCAACGCGAGCTCCAGAGTCTGATCGACATGTGGAGGGGAACCGGAAACCGCGCGTATCTCGACATCGCTACGTCGCTGACGTTGCAGGCCATCGACGAGGCGACGGCCAGTCCCATGCCTTTGATCCGGTATGGGAACACACGCGGCGATTGGCCCTGTTTCTATCTGGCGAAGGTGGCCGCCGAGACGGGCGGGCACAACCAGCTCTGCGACTTCCAAGGCAGCGCCGGGTTCCTGCTCGTCGCACGCGCTCTCTATGACATCGACGATCCCAACTGGCGTCCCATCGCAGACTTCGTCGAGCGAGACGTAATCGAGAAGTGGCTCTACTACCAACCCTCGGTCACGCCGGAGCAACTGGCGGGTCCGAATTCGTTCCGAACGCTCCTGCCCCTGCTCAACAGCGGACGTGATTCACGGGAGCATTTCGCCTGTCTCTGTCTCGATTTGGACGGGCTGGGTTACGACACATATTCTTATCGGATGTGGGCGGAACGACTGATCGAGCTGTACCTGACGCCGCGATACGATCCCAACGAGACGGCCCCGAATTCGGACGAGATGGGAAACACCCTCCCCAGCGATTGGGGTCTGTTCGTCCGGATCGCCGACGAGGGCTCCGTCTGGCTGCTGATCCCGGACTATGGTTCCGGCACGGCGGACGTGCCGCTCGATACCTCGCACGCCAATCGGACGGCGTGGCTGGCCTGCCGGGCTTATGCGGAAGGCCTGGTCGATGAAACCGTCCTTGACGGACTTATCAACACGCTGAAGCTGCGAATCTGGGCGCCCGAGAAGGGTCCGTTCCACTTCAACAACTACACCGACGGCACGGACGGGATGCTCGGCGCTCTCCAATCCGGGCGCGGCGGCAATGTCTGGTTCGGCTGGCATCGGCTGGCGGCGTACGATCCCGACCTCGAAACCCTGTTTCTGGCGCTGGCCTACGACCTGACCCATGGCGGTCCCAACCTGCCGGACGGCGCCCAGAACAAGACGATGCAAAACGCTCCGCTATGCCTCGAGGCCTGGGGCACCCGGCTGCTCGGCTCCAAGGGCCAGCCCGATCGGTTCCCATAGGCCGGCCCCCTCTGCGTCGATCAGAGGGATGAGCGAATGGGTTCTCCGAGGCTGACGCCCTCGGAGACACTGAACTCCTGGAAGACCCGGACGATGCGTTCGGCCGTCCGGCCATCCCACAGCGCCGGAACCGTGCCTTCCTTCCAACCGCCCGACAGAATCTGATCTGACTTTTCTTCGATCGTCTCCATATCGACCAGTTCGTTCGTGCCCTGGGTGATCGTGATCGGCCGCTCCGTGTTCGGACGCAAGGTCAGGCACGGCAGTTTCAGATACGTTGTCTCCTCCTGAATGCCGCCGGAATCGGTCAGGACGAACCGCGCGTTTTTCTGAAGCAGGATGAACTCGCGGTATCGGACGGGCTCGATGATTCGGAAGTCGCGCGCGAATGCGACGTCGATCCCGAACCGCTCGATGTTCTTCCTGGTCCTCGGGTGCATGGGAAAGACCACAGGCAGCTTCTCCGACAGGCGATTCAGACAGACCAGGATCTGCCTGAGGCTGTCCGGCTCGTCCACATTGGACGGCCGGTGCAACGTCACGAGAACATAAGAACCCTTCTCCAAAGCCAGGTCGTGCAGCATTCGCGTTTCCTGATCGCGGCTGATTCGTCCCAGGATCGTGACCAGCGAATCGATCATGATGTTGCCCACGCAGTGCACGCGACCGTCGAGGGCGCCCTCGCGTCGGAGATTCTCGTCCCCATCGACGGAGGGAGTCAGCAGCAGGTCGGAGATCGCATCAGTCACCCGTCGGTTGATCTCCTCAGGCATTGTCTCATCGAAGCTGCGCAACCCCGCCTCGACGTGTGCGACGGGAACGAGCTGCTTCTTCGCGGTCAGGCTGCAGGCCACCGTCGAATTGACGTCGCCGAACACGACGACGAGGTCCGGATGCTCCTGAGCGAGCACCTTCTCGAACTCGATCATGACCTTGGCCGTCTGTTCGGCGTGGCTGCCCGAGCCGACCCCAAGGTAATGGTGTGACTCCGGAAGCTGCAGGTCTTCGAAGAAGGCCTGCGACATCGCGTAGTCGTAGTGCTGGCCTGTGTGCACGATGACCGGGTCAAACCCGGCGGTCTGCGTCAGCTCGAAGTACAGCGGCGCCATTTTCATGAAGTTCGGCCGGGCCCCGACAATCAGAAGTACCTTCGACACGTTCTTGCCCTCCATTGGTCGAAAGAAGGATCTCGTACATGCGACAGAGCCTGTGGCTCTGGTTTTCCCAGTTATAACGTTCGCGAACGGCGCGCAGGCCGCGTTCCCCCATCGCCCGCGCCTCGTCCGGATGTTCAATCAGATAGGTCATTGCCCGGGCAATCTCCTCCGGCCTGGTTGGATCGACGATCAAGCCACAGCGACTCGGCTCGACAACCTCCCTGTACAGCGGGAAATTCGACGCCACCACCGGCACGCCCACCAGCATATAGTCGAACAGCTTGTTCGGCAAGCAACTCGTGTTGTTCGAATAGGGCAGATAGGTGATGACCCCGATTGACGCCGAAGAGGTAAGCCTTTCCTTCTCCTCGTAAGGCACCCAGGGAATGAATGTTACGTTCTTCTCGATGCCGTGTTGCCTCGCCAGGGCTCTCAGGTCGTCTTCGAAGGACGCAGGCCTCGATGCACCGACCAGGACCAGTTGCCAGTCCGGGTGCTTTGCGACGACTTGCGCAAAGGCCTCCACGACCTCGATGAGCCCCCGGATGCGTGCCATGACGCCGAGGTAGATGATCTGCTTCTGCGGCTCCTTGTCGAACGTGCCGGACAGCTCGACGATCGGGTAGTTCTCGATCCGGGCCGAGGCCACCTTGAGCTTCTCGTAGCGCGCCCCGACCAGCGGCGTCGTGTAGATCACGAGGTCGAAGAACCGAACCACCGCCCGTTCGAAGAGGTCGAACGACTTGCTGACACACCGCCGCAAACCCTTGGAGATCCAGAACTTGTCCATGATGCTGTTGGGGTAGTGCTCGTGCACGTCCCAGATCACCTTCTTGCCGCGGGCCTTCAGCAGCAGGCCGACGATCATCAATTCGGGGTCGTGGAAGTGGTATACGTCCGCGTCTTCCCTGACGGCCAGCCGGTACAGCCGCCACGTCACGCTTGTCATCCGCTGAAAGCGGTTCCGCGGCTCGGACAGGGGCACAATGCGCACGCCGCCCACGGTCTCGGCCTTGTCGTGCCGGGCGATCAGCACGACATCGTAACCAGCCCGAGCCAGACTCTTGGCTTCCTTATGGAAGATCCGTCCGTCGAACGGCACGTGGACAGTGGTCAACATGCAGACCTTCGCGCGAGGTTGTCTCTCTGAATCACACATCGATTCGCTTCGTTCCTGACGCCAGCGACCACAGCGCATCGGCAAAGGTTTGGGCATTGCGGTCGGGGTCGAATGCGTCGCGGGCTCGCGAGAGCCCTCTTTGACCCGCAGCGGTTCGAAATGGCGCATCAACGATCATCCGCTCGATGGCGCCTCGCAATTGTTCGACGTTTCGCGGCTCGACAAGCAATCCCGTCCGGCCGTCGATCACCGCCTCAGGCACACCCCCCGCAGCCGTCGCGACCACCGGCAATCCGCAGTCCATCGCCTCGAGGACCACCTGCGGCATCCCCTCACTGTGCGACGGCAGGACCAGGAAATCGGCGCCCTGCAGGTAGCGCGGCACCTCGTCCGGCGCAACGTGACCCGACAGAAAGACCGCTTCGTTGCGCGCGACCCGTGCCGAAAGCTCCGCCAGCGCGCTTCGCGAAGGGCCATCGCCCACACACGCAAGGTGAAAGTTCGCGTGCTCGTTCAAAAGGGGTTCACAGGCGGCCGCCAGGTCGCTGATGCCCTTGCTCTCGACCAGGCCCCCGGCGTAGACAGCGACGATGCTGTCCGCCGGCCAGCCCAGACGGGCGCGAACCTCGGCCTTGTTCGAGGCCGGCTGGAATTGCTCGCCGTCCCGGCCAAGATAGATGCAGAGGGGCTCCCGCCGGCATGAGCCCGTCTCGCCAAGTCTCGCGCAAACCGACTGACTGACCCCAACGGGCAGATCGACCCGCGCCAGGGTGCGACGCAATCGATTCCACAATACCGGCATGCGGTCGGGGTAGACCATCACGTCGCTACCCACCGCCAGAGACGCGACGGGCAGGCCGAGCTTTGCACCGATGATTGCCGCCGCCTCGGCGTCCGGTAACATCGAGACGCCCAGAACTGCGTCGAATGGCTCGGCCCGGTGCCACTGTCTGGCCCGAGCCATTGCACCGAACGCCAGGGACGCGCCTTCGAACCGCCGAAACCCGAACCCGGGCGGGCGAAGATAGCTGACCCGGCGCGCCCGCAGCCCGTCCGGCGGCGCCAGCGGATTGCTGGGGCCATAGTTGCGCCAACGGCCGATGCGATAGAGCGGCCAGGGGGCCCAGGGCCGGCCCACGAGGAAATCGCACTCGATCCCATGACGGCGCAGGTGCCGGGCCTCGCGACACATGAAAACCCCATGCCGTCGCAGTTGCGCGGTCGGGAACATGTGGCTAATCACAAGTATCCGGAGCTTCTTCATCCGCCTCTTTGCAAAGTTCGTCGTCGGGATCGGCATACCACCCACTGAGACGCTCGGCCGCCAGGACGAACGCCAGGAACACCCAGTAGTACTTGGCCGAAACCTGCTTGATATTGAGCCCCATGACCAACAGGAACGTCAGGACCGCCCGGGCATATAGCTTCTCTAAGGTCAGGGGCATGCGTCGGACGGTGAGCATCAGCAGGACGACGAAGACCGCGAACAGGATCGCCGCCGGTACGCCGTACACGCCGAGCGCAAAAAAGAAATCGTTGTGCGGCCAGATCACACTGTCGGTCCGCTCGAACCAACTGAAGTAGCCCGTGCCGGCCGGTCGCGATGCGGCCGCCTGGACGGCCTTTCGGATGGGGACCATTCGGACATCGATGGCCTCCCTGGCCTTCTGCACACTGGTCAGTCGTGAGGAGACGGAGCTGTCCAGACCTCGCTGCCGGATCAGAAGCCCCGTGGACAACGACGCCAGCAGAACGACAAGCACAAGCAACGCCGCCAGCGCCGGCCGCCGCAGCACCTGCCGCAGGAACAGCAGCGGCGACAGCACGGTGAAAGCCAAGGCCACCAGGCCGCCCCGCGAGCCGATCCGAAGCATCAGGACAGGCAGGAACAGAATCGCCACGAGATAGAGAACCCGCCACAGCAGGCTCCGGTCGCGGGCGAAGAGATAGACCGCCGAGAGGAACGCCAGGGCCGTCAGCGCCGCGAGCATGTTCGCATCGATCGCGCTTCCGAGCGTCGCGGCGTACCGGGTGTCACGCGTCTCGTGCACGGCGCGGATTGCCGCCCCCGTCTTGAAAGCCAGGACCGTCGTGCCGAGCATCCCGATAACATACGATCGCAAGGCCCAGAGAAAGGTCGTCTCGCGGTTGGTTTCGAGGATCCAGTAGGCGATCAGAATCAGCGCGACCAACTGGAGCTGCGTAAAGGCCCGCATCACCTCCATCGAGAGGTAGGGCTGTGGCAGTGATGCGACGAAGATCCACGCGCTCAGTCCCGCCGCCACCCACAGGGACTTGTGTCGGACGCGCAACCCTGGTCGGGTCAGCATCACATTCAGCAGAAAGCTCACCGCCAAGGCGACCCCAACACCCCGATCGAGACTGAACCCGTGACCGAATCCGACGCCCGCACCGGTGGGAAGGACCAGCATGAGAATACACAGTGCAAACGTCGGCTTGAGGAGCATGCCGAGGAAGGTGGGCACGGCGATCACCAGGCCGCCGGCGATGGGGTTGCGGCCCCAGAAGACGATCGCAAATCCGATCGCGCAGACCGCCAGCCACAGCGCCACAAGTAGCGCGTTCATGGCGGGCGGAAGCACAATGTCCGACGTCCGCTCCTCGGGCTCGAACAGCAAGCCATCGTAGTTCACGTCTTCGAAATATGTCGCGTACATAAAGGAGCTTTGTGACGCGCCTGCGCGGGCGCAGGCAGAGCATCCGGGACCGGCTCTACCGAGCGGCCGGTCCCTGCCTGTTCTTTCGTTTCAAAAGGCCCGCGACATGAAAGAGCCGGCGAAGAATCGGCCTGTGGCCGGAGAGGGCGTAGCGTGCGAGGTAGAACTTGATTGAACTGCGGCAATCGCCCCGGGCAGGCGGCAGAAGCTTCTGGCGGTATCGCGGAACGCTTCGGCCCGTCCAGCGGAACAGCGACATCCTGGCGCGGAGTCTGCGTTTCTTGAAGATTGCAAAGCTTTGGACGGCCTTCAGCTCGCGAACGTCCAGCTCCGATAACTCGACCGCCATTTCCGCCGCAGCCGATTCGAGCAGTTCCTCGGCCTCGGGCGTTCGGGTCAGGACAAACGAGCTGCCGAGCTTGTCTTTTTCGACCAACTCGGGCAACCCCGCATCGCCGCAGGACAGATCGCTCAGCTCGCCGGTCAAGTCGCTGCAGAGCGTGCAGCGCCTCAGCGAAAAGGGCCCAAGCCTGTTGCGGCAATCCGCCAGAGGCAGACGTGTTTCGGTGCCGTCGCTGCGGCCGATGAGCATGGTTCCCGGCCAGCCCCGGCCGCGATACTCAAGCCTCGTGACCGAGGCGGGCGGTATGCGCAGGGTCCAAAGCAGCCGAAGCGTACCGCGAAAGCTGAAGTCCAGACTGCACGCCAGACTGATCCGATACCGGATGCGCTCGCGCAGCGATTCGATCTGCTGCTCGGCCTTGCGCAGGGCCTGGATGTGGCACGGCAGCCCGACGACGGCGAACCGCCCTTGCGACCTGAGGATCTCCCGAAGCGCGACGTCGGCCGCGACGGGACAGTACTTCGATCGCGCCGCGGAGAGGATCTCTTGCCTCGTTCGAGCGATGAACGGCTCGGGCTCCAGCGGCTTGTCGGCCCGCATCCGCGTGACGAGGGCCCCATCGATCAGCCCCCGCTCCAGAGCGAATATCAGCAGCGCCGTGACGAGCCCGCCCGAGGCGCTGTCATAACGAATGTCTTTGTCGGCGGCGCAACCGACGTAACAGCCCAGGTATCGACCCAGGACGATGTCTTCCGGAATGTCGCCGAAAAGCCGCCGGCCCAGGCCCTCGAAATCGACCGTGTGGCCCGGACAGACGTCCACGCACAGTCCGCATCGCGTACACATGGTCTTGTCGATTCTCGGGACGTAACCGCCCTGCCTGCCGTCGATATGCATCGTCAGGGCACCGGCGGGACACACCCCCACGCACGCGCCGCAGCCGGTGCACAGACCACGTCGGACGACCCATTGAATTGTCGGCCGTTTGCGCGTCATTCGTCCGGCGGAGTCTTCAGAACCGGCGCGATCGGCCCGGCTTGCCCTGGCGGCGCCTGGCGAATGGATGCGCTCGATTCGACCGGTCCGACGGCCTCCTGCCGTACCCGGCGTCCGACGTTCGCCTTCACGATCTGACGTTTGCATCGACATATCTCGTTGATGATACCCTCAGAGCCCATTGGCCTGCAATCCTCCTTCACGGATCGCGTCGCCGTCGCGTCATACATCGTTGCCGGGCAACGGTTCCGTGGGGCCGCGTTGCAGAACCGCCAACAGCCGTCTTCGCTCCGCCGGCTGCACACTGAAGAGCCAGCCGCAGAGACACGTTAACATGCCCGAGGCCAGGATCACCCCAAGAAGTCCGAGCCAGGAAGCCGGTGGACTGAGGGTCTTCCAGGCGACCATCATCGCAACCGCCGGAAGACTCCCTCTGAGGGCCGGCCACCAGACACAGGCAAGACTCTCCCGCGTCGAGATCTTCATTCGCCGATTGAAGTAGATCGGCACGATAAGGCCCGATACGACTGCCATTGGAACGAGGTTGGACCAGGCGATTCCCTCAAGGCCCCAGCCGAGAGCCCTCACGGCGACAATCGAGCCGCCGACGCAAAGGATGGCCGTGACCGCAGCAAGGGTTCCGAAGACGCCGTGCTCGCCGCGACCGATGAGGACCAGAAAGTTGCTGTGCTGGGCCAGCATCAGGCAATGCCCCGCCGTCAGGATCGCCAGGACCGTCGCCAGCGAGTCGATGACGGTCGGGTCGGAGAACTTCTGGCCCACCCAGATGCGGAGGAACTCCCGGCCCATCACGATCAGAAAGGCGCCGGCCGGGACGAGAACCAGCAGGCTGTACTTCTGCGTCAGGAAGGCGATCTCTTTGACCGTGGCGTGTTCTTCGCGTGTGTCCAGGTCACTGACGGCCGGCTTGATCGCGGCGGTGAACGCCTGGAGCAACTGGCTCAACAGCAGAACGCCGGCGCTGGCGACGGAGAACCGGCTGACCGCCGAAGTGTCGAGGAAGATCCCCGCGATGAGGTCGCCCGCCTTGCAAACGATCAGGCCGCCCATCGAATAGAGAAACGTATTGGTCCCGTAAAAGAGCATCTCTTTGAGCAGGACGGGGTCAATGTTCTGCCGTGACAGAGAGACTCTGGGCAGCAGGCGTCGAATGAAGATATGCTGCACCAGCCGCGTGACGATCTCGCTCATGCCGAACACGAGCCCCATCGTCAGCAGGCCGTAACCACGAAGCAACAGGACGATCAGCAGAACGGTCCGCACCACAAGAACGACCAGTGTCGCGATGCTGATGACGCCATAGCGTTGAAGACCGCTGAGCACAGCGGTGGTCAACTGGAGCGGGCTGGAAATGGCGAAGGTCAGACCGACGATCAAGACGAGCCTTCCGGCTGCTTCGATTTGCTCGGGCTCGATCGCAAACCAGTCGCCGATCTTCGCATAGAGCAGAACGCTCAGGGCCGCCAGCACGAGTCCCAGGGCCGAGTAGAAGAACAGCGACGTGCTGACAACCTTGGCAATGCCCTGCTCGTCGCCCTTGGCCAGGCAGACGGGGATCTGCCGGTTGATCGCGCCGTTGAGCCCCAGGCTCAGCATGCCGCGATAACGAAACAGCGAACCGACCAACACCCACACGCCGTACCGAGCCTCTCCGAGACGGCCCAGAAAGAACCGGATCAGAAAGAAGCCGATCAACGCGTTACTGACGAGCAGCAGTACGTTGAACAGCGTGTTGTGGATCAGCCGCTTCGAGGTTGTGACAGGCTGTATCATCTTTCGTTCGAATCTCGTCGATATGACCCAGGCGCGATGCTTCGGACTTTCTCGCGAGACAGAAGAGATTCGCCGAGGCAAACCGCTTCGCATCCCAGGCGATGCACTTGCCGATTGCCACGTGGAGCGGCCCGACCTTGCCGACGAGCAGGTCCGCCGCCCTCAGCGCACGCTGAAACAGGCCGGAGCCGTCGAACTCTGCCGCGTCGAAACCGCTGTAACGCAGCAGCCGGGCCAGATGAGCCGCAGAGAAGTGCTCGTGCCAGCGCTTGGTAGCCGCGATGTCTCCGATCAGACCATCGGGGTTGCTGACGTATCGTTTCTCATAATCGGCCTGTGAGTGCGTCCGACAAAAGTACCAGTGGTGCAATCGCGGAAATCGGAACTTCCAATTACCCATATCCAGAAATGAGAACGCGTGCCGACCCGGAACGGTGACGATCAGCACGCCGTCGTCCGCCAGGACCCGGTGCAGCTCATCCAGCAATTGCTCCTGCTCACCAACGTGTTCGAGGACATCCAGCACGCTGATCGACGAGAATGTTCCGTCCGGAAATGGCAGAGGCGTTGCGTGGGCGATACGAATGATCTCGAGTCCGCCGGAGGCTTCTTGGGCCTTCTCAATGGCTGTGCGGCTGACGTCAACGCCCACGAGGCACTTGATCCCCTTGGCCTTCAGCGCGCGAAGAAACCGGCCATCGCCGCATCCGAAGTCGAGATGGGCGACCCCGCCGGCAGGCACGTGCTCCCACGCAAACGCATAGCGATCGCACTCAAACGGGTTGTCGGATGTAGATTGGATATGCATGGGACTGTTCTGCTGCGCTCTCAATCAGACTTCAGCGTCGTCCGACGACCTGCCACAATGGACCGGTCCTGCGGAGGTCGTATCCGCCGAGTACGAACCGCGGAGCATAGCCCGGCTGATTTGAAGTCACGTAGGTCGGACGCGATTCGAGCAGTTGTTTGAATGAGTCGGCATCGTACGGCGGCGCCCCCCTGCTGCTGACGATTCCCGTGACGATTTTCACATCGGGCCGCCGGCCCTCGACCTCCTGGACCAGAAGCAGCGGAGCCACCGTCGTAGTGTCGGCGTAGATCACCGCATCGGGCCCGACAGCGTCCAGCGCCTTGCGAGCGAAGCGAGCCGGCCCGTCTTCACCCGTCTTCCAGGGTCGAAGAAAGTACCTGTAGTCGTCGCGATCCGCGAGGTCGGCCCGCGTCCCGATCGCAAAGTTCACGCGCCGGGCGATAGTCGGAGCGACGGCGTAGACCGCAACCGGCAGCAAGGCCGCGCCGACGATGCCGGCGGCAACCGCAGGGTGCGGCAGGCGCTTGCAAACGCAGTGAACCCCCGCACCTGTCAGGACGCACACAACGGCATAGAACGGGATGAAGAACGCATAGCGATCCGCAACGGTGTAACGAAACGCAAAGAGAAAGAACAGCGCCAGCAAGGCAGCAAGGATGCCGCGGAACGCCGACACCGATCGCATCCTCCAGAGAGCGAAGCCTCCGATGACAGGCAGCAGCACGTTCGGGGTCGGGAAGTTCAGGGCCACCAGAAGCACGTTCTCTTTGACGATCCGCCACGACACAGCCGTATTGAGCACATCCGACTGCCACCGATCTCCAAACGCCGCCGACGCAAGTGTTGCGAGGACCTCGCCGCTCTGAAGCATCCGGCGGACAATCAGGAATTCATAGGGCAGCGCGCCGACGATCCACAGCAGTACAACAACCCCGACGTCTGAGAGGCGAAGCCTGCCCTTGAGAACCATCACGACCAGGAGTATGGCGTAGCAGGCCAGCGGGATGACGGCCAGCATGTGGACCGCGACCGCCAGGCCGTTGAGCAGGCCAAGGGCACAGAGACATCGCACGCGCCCCGTCCGGCTGTATTGCAGCAGCACAACCAGCTCGCCCAGAAACAGCGCCGTCCACAGCGTGTACGTCTCGGCGATGCTTGCATGCTGCCAAAACGTGTGCGAGAGGGCCAGCGTCGCCGCCGCGACCAGGGCAGGAACCTCCTTCCCTACCCAGAGCCGCACCAGCAGATACAGATTGGCCACGGCCACCGCTGCGGCCAACGCCGAAACGAGATTCACGCGATGCGCGAACGAACCGAACGGAATCAGCTTGCTCGGAATCGCCACGAGATAAAACAGCGGGTGCGAAATCGCCAAGCCGAGGAAGCCCTCGACGTCGTTGTGCCAGACGCGAAGCTGAATCAGACCGCTGTCCTGCCACAACGCCCCCGGCGCGCAACTGACCGCATACAGGGTCCCTGCCACACAGAAGACGGCAAGGTAGACGAACATGGTGCGCGTGGTTGTCTTTGACATGAAGGCGATCAGTGCAATGGCTCGTCCGTCAACTGACGGTGACAACGAGCCCCTCGTGGCTGATGCTGTAATCGAAGAAGCGGGCCCGCTCGTTCGGCGGCTCGGCCTCCAGCATCCGACGAACCGTCTCGGCGTCCCGGCGCGTTTTGCAGACCATCAGCAGGAAACCGCCGCCGCCGGCGCCGAGGAGTTTGGCCCCGTGCACGTGCGGTCGGACGCGGGCCAACAGGGCCTCGATCTCGTCGTTGCTGCTGTTCGGGTCCAACTGCTTGTTGAGCTGCCAGGCCGTATCGACCAGACGCCCGAAGCGCACGAGGTCCTTGCGGATGAACGCATCCATCACCTCGCGCGCCGTCTGTCCGATGTGCGACAGCGTGGCCACCGTCGCGCGATCGCGATTCAGGTACCGGCCCACCACCTGCTGGAGAATGTTCTTGGCCAGCCGCGTGATTCCCGTGTAGTACAGCACCGTGCACTCATGATTACACATCGGGTCTATAATATCCGATGGCACATAATGGATGCTGGCATCCGGGACCATGCCCGGCTGTGCCACAATCATCTTCACGCCGTCCACGACGCCGCCGATCTGATCCTGCCAGCCACCGCCCGTGGTCAGAGCCTGCTCCAGCCGCAATACCTGATGGAACAACTCCCGCCGCGAAAGGTCTTTGCCCACGGCGCGGGCGATCGCGGCGGTGATCACGGCGCCCATGATGCTCGATGTTCCCAGGCCACTTCCCTTTGGAATCGCCGCCAGCGTCGTCAATTCGATCCCGCCCCCAAAGGCTTCGAGCGTCTTCTTCAGAGATCCTGCCTTCGCGCGGCCGGCCCGTTGCGGCGCCAGTCCCGACAGCACCAGCGCCGCCTTGGCCAGAGCGAAGCTGCCCGTCGCCTTGCGATAGTCGAGCAGATCGTCGAATCGCTGAATCTCGATGCGCGCGCCCAGGTCGATCGAACCGATCCGGATGACCGGCTCATCGATCACGCGCACATATGCCTGGATCGGCGGCTGACCGTTCAGATTCACCGCCGCATTCACCACGCACCCGCCGTATTCGAGGGCGTAGGGCGGCGTGTCGGTCCAGCCGCCTCCGACGTCGAGCCGCGCCGGAGCGCGGGCCCAGACAATCTCATCGCTGCGCAACACGCTGCGTGGCGAGGCCGTCTCGCCGATTCCACTTGCGACGATCGACCGCTCCAGTGCCTCGAAGGCGGCCTCTTGCGCCCGACGGGCCCATTGCCCGATGGAGATGTCGCCGGCGTCAGACAGCCCCAGAGACTCCAGCCACGCGCGCTGCGCTCGTGTCAATTCGTTCTCGATGTCGCCCAGCGCCGAGCCGGCGGGCACATCACGGCCGTCGTACAGCATCCGCACGGCAGATCCAAGCGTGTGCAAGATGCGGGACAGAACCAGCGAGGCCATGCCCCGGTCCCCGCGGCCGTCACAATAGCGATACGCTTCCTTCAGAATATCCGTAATCCATCGGCCTGCCTCGGCGGCACCCCCCAGCAGATGCGCCAGTTCCCGCGAAGAGAAGTCGCTGCCCGGCCGAAAGATCTGCCGCCACGAAGCGCCTATCTGCCGGGCTCTGAGCCGACTGCGACGGCAGTGGAACGCGACGTGATCGGCCATCGCGAGAATCTGCTCGAAGCTGTACCGGTCGGCCGTTCGCCAGGCGGAGCGCTGCTCCAGCGACGCCGTGCCCGGATCGAGCATCCACAGCCACTGATGGTAGTCGGACGGCGCGGAAACCGCCGGAAACAGACGTGCGTTCCAGATGCTCCGTTCCTTCACGGCGACGTGCCGGTCCCACACGTCCTTCGGAGCGGCGCCAACGTCCGCGAGCCAGGCGAGAGGGTCCTTGCCACAGAACACCGCCCCGTGACCGGCGGGTTCTTTGAACGCGTCGTCGATCCCATAGCAGCGAACGAACCAGATCCGTCGGCCATTGCGATCGCGTCCTTCGATCATATCGAGGCACGCCCCAGCCGGAAGGACGAGCGGCCGATCGATATCGACGCCCACCACCACGTTGTCGCCTTTAAGCGTCAGCGACGAGGCGATCCGGCATCCCTCCACCCAGCCCCTGCTCCCCTGCACCGATGCTGACGGGGCAACCTCGTTGTTGATGTCGAGGCAGCTCTGCAGGGACGAGAGGCCGCGATCCTCCTGGAGCAGCCGCGTTCCGTTGGTGAGGATCGCCCTGCTGGCGCCGAAGTCCAGAAAATCGCAATGCTTGAGCAACTGCACGCTGAACGGCATGTCGGAGAGCGTCTCGAACAGCTCGGCCAGCATGGCGTCGGTCCATCTGGAGCCACTGTCCTTCGCCGAGTGGATATAGCTTTCGAGGCTGGCCTGCGTCCCCATCGCGCAACACACCTCGCGGTAGAAGTCGAGCCCACGATCCAACACCGCCCGGCCGCGTCTGCCTGCGAGCGCCGGCCGACCCGTCGCATCGGGGCGAGCGCCGAAGACCCGCAACAGGCGAGTGGCAGTGGCCGCATCGAAATGCATCACTCCGATATCGAGACAGCTCTGCCCGTACGCATCGATCGCACCGCGGGCCCTCTGCTCGGCGATCGAAGGCTTCTGGAGATACAGGCACACAGATGAATCGTCGCCGCCTTCTGCATTCGTCGGCCTCTGGCAGAACACGCCATGCCGGCTCGCCTGCTCCGGACTGGCGTAACATGCCAGACCTGTGATGCCCGGCCGTGTCAAACAGATATCCGACGGGTCGAATCGAAGCAAAACGTCGCCCGAGACGATCACCGTCTGGCCCTGACCCGGCGCCGGGCCCGGCAGGGACAGATACGTCGGCAACTGCCGGTCGAAAAGCGTCAGACATACCGCACTGTCGTTTTCGCCGGGCACGGGAATGAAGATCTTGCCGCACGGACCGTACGCCGGCAGGCGTCGCGAATCGCCTCCGGCGTGGACGATCAGGATTCGCAGTCCCGCGAGCACCTCTTCCCAGCGACGCGGGCCTGATTTCGCAACGTCACGGCCCAGCCGTCTGTGAAGGACCTCCATCAGACAATACAGCGTGCTGCCGCCGCTGCCGATCCGTTTGCCACCCGGGTCCGCAACGACGATGGCCTCTCGCACGTCACAGAGAAGGCCGAGTTCCCGCCGGACGGCCAACTGCGCTTCGTACGCCTTGGCCTGTGCCTCGTTCGAGGCGGTGACGATCAGGTAATCCCAGCAACCAGTGCTTTGCTGCATGGCGATCTGCCCTCCCGTGCCTCTACTTCACCCCTGCACCGCCACGGTGTTCGGCAATGATGAACCGCAACGTCTCGTCCAGACTCGTCTTCGGCTGCCAACCGATTGCACGGCGAATCCGCTCCGTGCTGGGCACACGCCGCATCATGTCCTCAATGGGCCGGCCATAAGCGACTTCATAGGGCACGAATTCCTGTGCGCTGCGGCTCCCCGTCAGCTCGACGACCTTGTCGGCCAACTGCTTGATACTCACCTCTTCCGATGACCCCACGTTGAAGATCTGCCCCACCGCTCTGTCACACTGCATCAGCCCGACGACGGCGTCGACCACGTCCTGCACGTAGCAGAAACATCGACTTTGCGCGCCGGTTCCGTAGATGCAGATCGGCTCGTCCTTCAGCGCCCACTCGACGAAACGAGGCACCACCATTCCATACCGCCCCGTCTGCCTCGGCCCGATCGTATTGAAAAACCGCGCGATGACGACCCCGAGACCGTACTGCTGATAGTACGCCTGGCCGAGGAACTCATCCACCGCCTTGCTGCACGCGTACGACCAACGTGAAAGACTCGTGCTTCCGAGCACGAGGTCGTCTTCCTCGCGAAATGGGATGCTCTCGCTCTTTCCGTAGACCTCGCTGGTCGAGGCGATCAAAATCCGCCGGTTGAACTTGTTGGCGATCTCCAGGACCGTCTCCGTTCCGCCGATGTTCGTCTCGATTGTCCTCACCGGGTCGTCGGCGATCAACTGCACACCCACTGCCGCCGCCAGGTGAAAGATCACATCGCACTCGGCCGCCAGCAACTGGACCAGGGACGTATCACGTATGTCCCCTCTGATGAACTGAAAGCGAACGTGTTCACGAAACGCCTCGATGTTCTCCAGGCGCCCCGTGCTGAGATTGTCCAGCACCACGACATCATGCCCATCACTCAATAGCCGTTCGGCCAAGTGCGAACCGATGAAGCCCGCCCCGCCCGTAATAAGCGCTTTCATTCCGCCATAGTCCTCACACACCCGATCTGTGAACGATTCTCATCACGAAACCTTACCGGATTCCGGGCATCCTGGCAATCGTCTGTTTGGATAGACTCCGTCCCCGTCGGCCGCGTCTCCGCGCGCGGCCCCCCCTACCGCCCCGGTCCGATCCAATGCCTGACCCGGCCAGTCCCTCTCACCTAAGTATCGGAATACAAAGAACATAGCTTTAGACAAAGCCGCTGGCCCCTTCCGAATACGCCGCTGCCTCGCCAGGATGAATCCCCGCCGATCATCTGTCTGCCAGTCCTCACCGACACACTCGCCCCCACGAACCGCATCGCAATCATGCCACTGAAATCACATATACGTCCCATAACCACCGCCTTCAGCACAACAACGCAGCACTTTTTATGTGACACCAGGCACACATAATGGTGCCGCCCAATCAAACACAGCTCTCCCTTTTCCATCTATTGCACCATTCCCGAAGTTTCTTATCCATGACGCGGCGTGACCGCCCAACAGCACCGCGTCGTCCCGAGGAGATTCGGCATTATCAGCACTGGTACGGCGTATCCCGCTGGCCAACATCCATCCTCCGGGAGTCCGGCACCCCAGTACAATCGCCCTTTCCACTCTCGCTCCACCCGCAGCGACTGTCCCTCATCTGTCAATCACAGATTACGTAGACGAAGTGGGCTCAAGTGCCGACCCCGGCACGCCGATAGATCCCAAGTCGCTGCGCCTGCCAGCCGGACGGCACAATGCCCATCTGCCGTCAGCCGGCAACGCACGACCTATTTGTACGGAGGAAACGTCACGATGAGCTCGACACAAGACTCCTCTCAGACAATGCGTTACTTTTCGCTCGGCCTGGATGACCCCAGGCCGCTTACGCTCTCTGCCCGCGTCCAGAGCTTCCGCTGCGCCGCCCGCGGGGTTCGCCTCATGCTGCGTTCTCAGCACAACGCATGGCTGCACGCCGTCGCATCTTGCTGCGTCCTCATCGTAGGGGGGCTCTCCGTACTGACCGGGCCGGAGTGGTGCTGGATCGTCCTCGCCATCATGGCCGTCTGGACTGCGGAGGCCCTCAACACAGCCCTCGAGCTTCTTGCCGATGTCGCCTCCCCCGAGTTTCACCCGCTCGTCGGGCACGCCAAGGACGTGGCAGCAGGGGGGGTGCTCCTGTCTGCTATCGGATCGGCCATCATCGGCATCCTCGTTCTCGGGCCGCACATCCTCGCCTTTCTGCGATCCGCTCTCTGACAGTACAATCGCCCACTATGGGCACCAAACGAATTCAGCCTTCGCCGGCCAATCCATTGCATACAGCACGTGTTCCACGTGAAACACGCGCATTTACGGTCTATCCACAGGCGTTGCGTCTTCCTATACGCCACACTTATCCACTGCCCCCTTGCCCCGCCCGCCCGTCTTATCTCTCCGCCCCATACAAACCCCGGCCACCACATCCCTGATAGCCCTCCTTTCCGTGCACCAGTTGCGAACAGCGCAGCGCGGTTCGAAGGCCAGCCTGATGAGCACGCAGTCCTCTACCTCTGGCGGGCCGTATCTCCTCCCGCGATCGTTCGAGGAGCAAGCCTCGCGGGCCACGCCTCCCGTCGTTCCACGTGAAACAAACGCGACGTGCGTGAGTCGCACGCCAGAAAAACTTGCACTCCTGAATGGCGGATAACCGAAATATGATTGTGAAACGTCAGGCCGTGAACTATGATCGCGTCCTGTCGCTTTTCCATCTGTCCATCGTGAAAAAGGAGTGCCCAATGCCCAACGAAAGAGTCGAGAAGCCTCGCCACCTCGGCAGGGGGCTCGAATCGTTGCTCGGACCTTTGTCTGCCTTCGATGTGCCGGCCCAGGCCACCCCTGATCCGGAATCGCCGTCGCCAAGCTTTCCTCCCGACAAGGAACTTGACAGTTCGCTTCGCCAGGTCCCCCTCGATGCAATCGGCCCTAATCCCTACCAAGCCCGTACGGTTTGGAACGAGGAGGATCTCGCCGAGCTCACCGAGTCCATCCGTGCGAACGGGATCATCCAGCCCATCGTCGTTCGCCCCTTTCAGGACCGCTATCAGATCATCGCCGGTGAGCGGCGCTTCCGCGCCGCTCAGATGGCCGGCTTGGCCGCCATACCCGCCCTCGTCCGCGAGGTAACCGAGGAGCAGCTCTTCGAATGGTCGCTTGTTGAGAACATCCACAGGCGTGACCTGAACGCTATCGAACGAGCGAAGGCCTATCAGCGCTATCTGAACGCCTTCTCACTGACCCAGGCAGAAGCGGCGGAACGGTTGGGAGAAGACCGGTCTGTAATCGCTAACTACTTGCGATTACTTGACTTACCTGACGACATTTGCACGATGCTCATCGACGGCAGGCTGTCGATGGGCCATGCCCGGGCGATTCTCGGACTTCCGACGGACGAGCTGCGGCGCAAGCTTGCCAATCGCGCGATGGCGGGGCGACTGAGCGTCCGCGATGTGGAGCGGCTTGTCCGCAAGCATCTGGCCGACTCCGCCAGCCAAAAGGGTGGCGCCCGTCCCAAGTCCATTCACATCCTCGACCTTGAGGATAGGCTCAAGCGTCAACTCGGCACACGCGTTGCGATTCAAACGGCGCGAAACGGCCAGCGTGGCCGAATCGTCATCGAGTTCGACTCCATTGACGACTTCGCCCGAATCGCCGAGACGCTCGGCCTTGCCTGCGTCGATGAAACGTAGTGTCTTCCGATAAAAAACGGCGCATGAGCCCCGCAAAACCGGGCCTCTGGACGCCAATTCATGGTATAATGGCTTTGGTACCCCTGTCCGCAGCACCGCCGACAGGGCAAGCCATGAGCAATCAACACGGGCTTTGTTAAGGGGTTATCCTGTGAAGCGTCTGACCATTCTCATAGGCGTTCTGCTGCTCGGCGTCCCGGTCCATTCGACTCTGCCCGCAGCACAGACAGCGGTTCCTACCCGATCGCTCTACCAGGCGGCGTCGCTCGCCGACATCAAAGAGATCGAGCTGCATATAGCCAGGGGCACGGATCTCAACAAGCCCGACGACAACCAGAACACCGCGCTCGGACTGGCGGTTGTCACCACACGACTCGATGTCGTCAAGCTGCTCGTCGAGGCCGGCGCGAAGGTTGACACACCCAGTCGTGACGTCCCGCCCATCCTCATCGCCAGCATCCAGGGAAGCCGGGACCTCGTCGAATATCTCATCGCCTCGGGCGCCAACGTCGAGGCGACCAATACCACGGGGATGACCGCTCTGATCGTGGCCACCGAGGGCGGCTATCTGGATATCGTGGAGCTTCTTGTCACTAATAAGGCGAATGTCAACGCCAAGGACACACGCGGCCAGACCCCCTTGAGCATCGCCACCGCCCGTCGGCAGACAGAGATCGCGCAATTTCTGCGCCAGCACGGCGCCGAAGAGCCGCCAAGTATGCTCGACGACAGCCCTTACGGTAGAAGGGGAATGACCCCTCCCCCAGAAGCAACGTCCGTAGCCGAGCCCGGGGAGGCCGTCGGCGCGCGCCGCGCGACCACGACCCTTCAGATCCTCGGCGATCCCAATGAGATCCAGGTCCGTGTCGCTGCGTTCCCGGGCCTTCGCGAGGCGATCGCCGCGGTGGACGTCAACAGCGTCGCCGAGCAGCGTAACTGGCGACAGCGCCGTACGGACAATCGCACCATGCTGATTCGCGCCGTGGAGAAGCAATTCGTCGAAGAGATGACCTTCATCAAGCGCATCGGGCAGGGGGAGAAGGCCGCCAAGACCGTCGCCGCAGTGGACGCCCTCGTCGCCGCAAGAAAGGCGCGCTCCGAAGTGATCTATGACGATCTCCGTGAGGAACGGCGGGCTGCCATGCTCGCGGAGAGGGAAGCGACGGCCCGCGCCCGTTCCGGGGCGCGATCTCGCGGACGCACGGGCCAGGCCGATCCCCTGGCGGGCAATCCTGCGAACGACCCCTATGCCGCGGCGCCGACGAGGCCTGCGCCACGCCCGCGCCCCGACGAGGCGGCCGACGAACCCGCGCTCGACGCCGAGACCCAGAGCCAACTGCAGGCCTGGCTGACCAGCGATCCACTTGACAAGCGCGACCTTCTGGGTACCGTCCACGAGCTCGATCTACGCGAATACGACAGCCTGCGTCAAATGGCCGTCGCAGAAGAAGCCAAGAAGACGGCCGCCGCCATCGAGGGGCTCATGCTCGCCCGACAACGGCGCGTGACCGACATCACGGCCAAGATGGCCGAGGAAGACGAGCGACTCCAACGCTTGGAAGAACGCGCCGGTACTGCCGCGACGCCGGGCACGATGCGAGGCCGCACCGGCCGCGGCACAACAGGCCAAGAGGAGCAGGGGACCCAACGTACGGGACGCCGTTATCGTTGATCGGCCTGCCCGCGATCGCGGCGCATTTGCCTCTGGCGGGCCCATCCCGGCGGATGCTTACCCAGGCCTCTGCGCTGGCGGTATGCCGCCTCCCCGGAACGACGCCCACCTGACGCCCTATAATCCACTGCTTTGCAGCAATGCTTGGGCGTATGCGTCTCGGAGAGCATGCGTTCGGCAATATCCCGGATGTTGAAGCGGTATTGCCCTTGTGGAGACCCCGCACTTGAACTACACTAATGCCCTGGGCAATCCGGGCACCGTGCGGACGGCCCCCCGCTGTCGGAGAAAGGCATGTTGCTGGGTGACTTATGCTGACGGACAACATTCTCGAACTCATAGGCAATACCCCCTTGTTGCGGCTTCGGGACGAATCGATCTTCGCGAAAGCCGAGTTTCTCAACCCCGGCGGGAGCATCAAGGACCGTGTGGCTGTGGCGATGCTTGAGGCTGCACGCAGGGACGGCAAGCTCCATGAGGGTTCGATCATCACCGAGCCGACCAGCGGCAACACCGGCATCGGCCTGGCCCTCGTCGGCCGCCTCATGGGCTACCGCGTGCGTATCGTCATGCCCGAGGGAATGAGTGAAGAGCGCAAAAAGCTGATCCGTGGGCTCGGGGCCGATCTCGTACTCGTTCCTGACGAGCAGGGCATCGGCGGGGCGGTACGCCGGGTCGAGGAGATGGCCGCCGAAGACCCCCGCGTGTTCGTGCCGCAGCAGTTCAAGAATCCAGCCAATCCTCGTGTCCACTACGAACACACCGGTCGCGAGTTGTGGAGGCAGATGAACGGCGACGTGCAATGTTTCGTTGCCGGCATCGGCAGCGGCGGAACCCTTCAGGGAGTAGGCAGTTTTCTCAAAGGTCAGAACAAGCAGGTCAAGATCGTCGCCGTCGAGCCGGAGAATCGCTCGGCTCTGCTCGGCCACGAGCCCGGCCTGCACCAGATCCAGGGGATCGGCGACGGGTTCATACCGGAGGTCCTCGACATCTCGCTGATTGACAGCGTCATTGAGGTCTCCGATGAGGCTGCGATCGATACGACCCGCCAGCTCAGTCGCGATTTTGGCTTGCTGGTCGGCATCAGTTCCGGCGCCAACGTCTGGGCCGCCCGCAAGCTGGCCCGGACCGCCTCCGGGAACATCGCCACCGTCCTGCCCGACCGGGCGGAACGCTACTTCAGCACGGCCCTGCTGTAACTTGCCTGCTTCTGCAATTTGTTGGCCGTCTTGGCGATGCGGCTACCTGCCGCCCGGCTGCCACAACACTCGGGGGCATTCCCGAGGCCACAGGCACCCCATACACCCCAGATGTCATATCTTGCCGTTTCTTTTCAGTTGACATACCGACAGGGCCTCTGTATCAGTCCTGTTCTAAATTCTTGTGGCCGGATGGTCGATAGGGAATTGGCAGCCGCCGCCGGCGAAGAACCGAATTGTGCCGAGGTCAGTAGAACACTCTTGGCGGCGGCCGAGCAGAACTCCACAAACGGACCGATAAGTACAGCGGTGTATTACGCACCGAAACGACACTTAGGGCGAAACCCAGGACATGGCAAAATCAAACGCGCGAAAATCGCTGGTCATCGTTGAGTCGCCTGCCAAGGCCAAGACGATCAACCGATACCTTGGTCCGAGCTTCGAGGTCAAGGCCTCCATGGGGCACATTCGCGACCTGCCCTCCAAAGGACTCAACGTGGACATCGAGAACAACTTCGAGCCCACGTACGACATCATGCCAGGCAAGAAGCGCGTCGTCACCGCCCTGAAGGCAGCGGCCAAGACTTGCGACACACTCTATCTGGCGACCGACCTTGACCGAGAGGGGGAGGCCATCGCCTGGCATCTGGGCGAGATCCTGGGCTTCCCGAAGGAACGAACCTACCGGGTGATCTTTAACGCGATCACGAAATCGGCGATCCAGGAGGCTTTTTCCGAGCCGCGTCGGATCGACTCGGACAAGGTGATGGCCCAGCAGGCCCGCCGCATTCTCGATCGCATCGTGGGCTATCAGATCAGTCCGCTGCTCTGGAAGAAGGTCACCCGAGGGCTTTCGGCTGGCCGCGTCCAATCCGTCGCGGTCAAGATGATCGTTCAAAAGGAACGCGAAGTCCGCGATTTCAAGGCGGAGGAGTACTGGCTGATCCCGGCCGTCTTCACCACCGATCTCGCGGGCGACTATCGTCAGCAGTGGCTCGATTTCATGGCATCCAACGCCAAGGATGGCAAGGGTCCCAGTGTTGAGGAGCAGGCGAACTGGCTTGCCGGGCACCAGGCCTTCAAGGCCGAGCTGCACAAGATCGGCGACCAGAAGTTCAAGGCGACCTGCGAGGAGGAGGCACGAAAGGTCTTCGACGATCTGCAGCGCGCCGAGTTTCGGATCGCCGACATTGAGACGAAGGAGTCGGTGTCCCGACCGTCGCCACCGTTCATCACGTCGACGCTTCAGCAGGCTGCGGCCAATCGCCTTGGCTTCAGTGCCAAACGCACGATGTCGATCGCCCAGCAGCTCTATGAGGGCATCGATCTCGGCTCGATGGGCTCGCTCGGTCTGATCACCTACATGAGAACCGACAGCACTCACCTGTCCGGCGAGGCGATCGGAGAGGTGCGCAAGTACATCGAGGGACGCTTCGGGCAGGCGTATCTGCCCGAGAAGGCCAATGTCTACGCCTCGAAGAAGTCCGCTCAGCAGGCCCACGAGGCGGTCCGACCGACCGATGTCGACCTGGCTCCGGACCAGATCAAGGAGTTCCTAAGCAACGAACAGTACAGGCTTTACGATCTGATCTGGCGTCGCTTCGTCGCCTGCCAGATGCAGCCGGCCCGCTGGAACGTCACAACACTGAACATCACGGCGCCCACGTCGCTTGGCGCCGCTACGTACAAGGCCAGCGGCCGCGTCCTGGTCTTCGACGGCTACAGCAAAGTCTGGCCGACGAACTCGAACGAGCAACAATTGCCCGACGTCGAGGTGGGCCGGCAGCTCGCGGTCGTGGACATCAAACCGGAGCAGCATTTCACCAAGCCGCCGGCGCGCTACACCGAGGCCTCGCTCATCAAGGCGCTCGAGAAGGAGGGCATCGGCCGCCCAAGTACCTATGCCCCGATCATCAGCACCATTCAGGAACGCGGCTACGTCGAGCAGAGGGACAAGAAGTTCCATGCGACCGATCTGGGCGAGGTCGTTACCAGCAAGCTCGACGAGTACTTTCCCAGAATCATGGACATCGCCTTCACCAGGCACATGGAGGAGCAGCTTGACAAGATTGAGGAGCAGCACATCCAATGGCAGGGCGTCCTTGGGGATTTTTATGGGCCTTTCAAACAGAACCTCGAAACCGCCCAGGAACAGATGACGCACGCCAAGGCCGAATCGACGCCCAGCGAATACAGTTGCCCCGATTGCGGCAAGCCGCTGGTCTACCGCTTCGGCAAGAACGGGCGGTTCCTGAGCTGCTCGACGTATCCCGACTGCAAATTCGCCTGTCCGTGCGACAAGGACGGCAAGATGCTGCGAGAGGAAGTCACCGAACACAAGTGCCCGAAGTGCGGCAAGCCGATGATTCGCAAGAACGGTCGTTACGGCGCATTTCTCGGTTGCAGCGACTATCCGGAATGCAAAACGACCCTGCGGATCGACAAGGAAGGCAACGCGCTGCCGCCCAAGCCCGAGGCCGAGCCGTCCGGCGTCAAATGCCACAAGTGCAAGCAGGGCGAGTTGGTGATTCGCCAGAGCAAGCGTGGCCCATTCCTCGGCTGCAACCGCTTCCCCCGATGCCGCACCATCGTCAGCATCAAGCAGCTCGATCATCTGCGGGAGCTTCAGGCGGCGGGGCAGTGGCCGCCGGACAGTATCGAAAAGGCGGATGAGTTGCTTGGCAGAACGAAGGACAAGAAGACAGCCGGCGCCAAGAAGTAGCCTCAGCAGCACAGAGCCCGGCCCGATCTGCGCTGGTCTGCTCCACCATAAAGCGGGAGCCCCGAAGACCTCCCTGTACACTTAAGGTACAGAAGAAGAACTCCAGGGCTCCCGTCTGCATCGTTTTCAGGTGACGAGCGAGTATCTTCGACGCCACCAGAGGTCGGACTACTGCACGCCCTGCTCGACCGACTGCATCTGAGCGGTCCCGGCGGAGATGGTCGTCATGACCACTCCGGTCGAGCCCGCCTCGCCTGAGAGCAACGAGTTCTGCATGACCGACAGACAGGAGTTCTCGCTGGCCGTACCCATCGTGTTCGTCGCCTCCTGGCCCTGACTCAGAAAGAGGCTGTTGAAACCATCGGCGCTGCCCGGCCCCAGGTCCTTCTGCAGAACCTGGCTGCCGATGAGGCCCACGCCCTGGCCCTGCCCGATCTGTCCCAGACAGCCGGCGATGCTCTGGATCTGGCCGGCCGAGCCGGACCCGCCAAATGGGACGGAGGCGTCGATGCTGCCGGCAACCAGCACCTGGTCCACCAGCAAACCGGCGCACAACCCCTCAGCATTGCCCGACTGAAAGAGCATCCCCTGAAGGCCTTGAATCGCCGTCGTTCCCACGCCTTCGCCCGCCTGGTTGTTGCCCACCGCCAGATTCTGCGCCAGAGACCCCGCCCCAGGTCCGCCCGGCAGGGCGATCGAACCGGCGAGGCTGGCGTCGAAATTGAACCCCTGGAAGATCTCGCCCACCGCCAGCGCGCCGGAGCTGACCAGGAGCACCACGATTATCGAACCTGCAATTGCCTTTACCATGATAAGAATCCTTTCCGTTCGTGTTGCCTTTGCTTCCTGTCAGATCGTCAATCCCGAATTGACGATCGCAGACGTTGCATCAAACCAATCCCTGTTGCCACCTCCTTCCTCCCCCTTGCTCGCCCGGAAACCGTCCATCCATTCACCGACCTCGGCGCAACCTCCTTTCTCCCCGCTCAAGACCGTTTCATCCTGAGGTTTCGTATACGCACCACCGCACCGGTCAAAGTGCATCCTTTGCGGCCTGCTCCCCGTTCTCAGAGAGGCTTCATCACGTCATCCGTCTCGCCGGACGTCGCGACATTCGGAGCGCGCAAAACCAGACCCGCCGCCCCTGACAACGCAGACAGTGCAATCGATTGAACCTGACCTCCGTACAGACCGTCCTTGAGGCCGGCTCGATGGGTGTGCTTGAGCCAAAAAGCGGACGAGTTGTCCGACACTGATGAGCCCGGCCTCGATTTCCGTATCGAGTACTGTCTCATCACCCTCGCGAAAGACCGAAGCCGAGTGAGCGCACAACAACATGGACCGCCTCCGGCGACAGAACACCGCCGCGAAACGATCTGATGGGCAGGCAAACAAATACCCTCAACCGCTCGTTGTGACTCGGCCCGTCTTTCATCCTGTCGAAAACAACTGCATCGCAAAGATGAAAACAGGCGATGACAACCTCCGATACCCCTTCCACTCCATTGCCCACCGGGGTCACGATCCTCCGTTCACCCAGCAATCAGAAAGGTGGACATCGATGGTACCGAACAGTGTACGACACGTCATCGACTTGTCAAGTCTAAAGTTGGGGAAAATCGCATGCCGGGTGCACGGGACGTTTGTAGGTAGCTTCTCAATGAGCCCGGCCATCGGCTTTGTCATTCCGACCGGAGCAAAGCGGAGCGGAGGAATCTGGCCGCGAACGAGCGGTATGCCGGGTCTCTGGCCAGATGTTTCGACTGCGCTGCGCTTCGCTCAACATGACAAATAGGCCAATCACTTGCGTTACCCACAAACACGCAGTGCACCCGCGGGCCGGATCAGACTATCAGATCATAATTCGGCCTTGACAACACGGCCCTGGTGGTCTATGATTGCATCATATGGTTATTGTTCTGTAAGAGAAGTCAGGCTCCGCCGAGCAGGATCGCAGGCGCATGGTTCACATCGTTGCCATGTGTGGCGGTAGTGGTATGACTTCTCACCTTCCCCAAGTCGTTTCTTAACACAAACATGTTCTATCGATGCAAAGGTAGGGGCAGCGCATGCGCCGCCCCTACCGGATCGAACGGAGATTCAGATAATGGCAACAGAACAACCACCAGCATTTTTCTACGAGATTTTCGACGCGTCACTGCCTCGCCTGGGTGTCGGTGATGACGCCTCAACAGAAAGGGCCCTTAGTACGCTGCTGGCCGCAACGTCACGACGTAAAGGCCCGATGCGGGTCCTCGACATCGGCTGTGGCAACGGCCCGCAGACGATCTGCCTGGCACAGCACGTGGATGGCTCGATCCTGGCGGTGGACAACCACCAGCCCTTTCTGGACGAGTTGCTGAAGCGCGCCGCGGCGGCCGGTGTGACCGCGAAGATTCAGGTTCTATTGAAGGACATGCATACCCTGGCGCAAGACGACGGGCCCTTTGACCTGGTCTGGTCGGAAGGCGCGCTCTTTGTCATGGGTTTTCGCGCGGGGCTTACCACCTGCCATGCGCTGCTGGCGCCGGGTGGCGGCTTGGCGGTCAGCGACATCGCCTGGCTAAGGCCCGACGTCCCGGCCGAGTGCCGGCAGTTCTTCGCTGGGGTGTATCCGGCCATGACCGGTATCGCGGAGAACCTGGCGACGATCGAGGCCTGCGGGTATGAGTTACTTGACCACTTCACTGAGCCGGAATCGGCTTGGTGGGAGCCCTTATATCACCCGCTCGAAGAGCGACTCGGCGTGCTGCAAGAGTCGTGCGCGGCCGATGCGGAGAAACGGGCGTTGAGCGAGGCCATCGCGACGGAGATCGACATCTATCGCCGATACGCCGAGTTCTATGGCAACGTATTCTATGTGATGCGGCGACGCTGACCGACGGCCCTCAGAGGCCACAGGCACACACGTTCATCTACAGCAAGACCTCGTGGGCTGGGCTCACGGGGTTTTGTCGTTTCCGCCGGACAGACTCACCCGATAGCAACTCCTGCGGTCATGGCCTGCCCCTGTGCGGCGACAGACGCGGACGGGCGGTGATCGTGCCTTCGTGTGTCCACGTCGTGACGAATGGGTTGATCTGGGCGAGGACATGGGCTACACTGCAACCAGTCCTGCATTTGGGGATAATACGATTTGGCTGGATTACGGAGCATATCTCGTTCGCTGCCCGACACCGCGACAGTCGGCTGCCTGGGTCTGTTCGCCATGCTGCTGCTCGCCGGTACAGTGGCGAATGGCTCCACAGATATGCCAGCCCTGAGTCCGCCCGCCCGTGCGTGGTTCCCCAAGGCCCCGCCGCTTCCGCCTGCAACCAGCAACCGAGCGGAGGTCTCAACCGTCGAGGAGCTTATCCGGGCCGTTGAAGGCGCCGAGCCAGGCCAGACGATTCTGGTCGCCGAGGGTCATTACCTGCTGCCGCGCTACATCGAGATTCGCGCCGATGGCGTGACCTTGCGTGGGGCCTCAGGCCGGCGCGAGCGGGTTGTCCTCGACGGTGTCCGTAGCATGCACGGCGAACTCCTCGGCTTCCGGGGCTGTTCAGACGTGACAGTCGCCGATCTGACGATTCAGAACATTCGGTACAACGGGTTTAAGGTCAACTCCGATTCCGGCGTGCAACGACTGACGATCCACAACTGCATCGTCCATAACATCTGGCAGCGAGGCGTTAAGGGCGTCAAGGTGCCCGAGGAGGACCGCGAGGCCCTGCGGCCACAGGGCTGCCGCATACAATACTGCCTGTTCTACAACGACCGGCCCAAGCGGCTGGCCGACGACCCGCAAGACATCGCGCAGGGCAACTACATCGCCGGCATCGACGTCATGTACGCCAAGGGCTGGACCATCTGCGACAACGTGTTCGTCGGCATTCAGGGCCGGACCTTCGAGGGACGCGGCGCCGTCTTTCTGTGGTTCGACACACAGGACTGCCTCGTCGAGCGGAACATCATCATCGACTGCGATGTGGGCCTGCAACTCGGCAACGCCCACCGCGCCGACGGCGTGGAGGCCCACTGCATCCGGTGTGTCGCGCGGAACAACTTTATCACGCGGGCGCCCGAGGCGGGCATCGTGACGGTCTACACGAAGGACTGCCAGGTCGTGCACAATACAATCCACGACCCGGACACTCGGATGAACCGTCTGCTCCGCACGGTCTTTGCCAACGACGGCCTCCTCGTTGCGAACAATCTGCTCAGCGGGCCGGGGACGAGCGACGAATCTGACAGCGAGATTCGGTTTGTCGGCAATCTGCTGCGCGACGTGTCGGGCGCGTTCGCCGATCCGGACCATGGCAATCTTCATCTGACGCAGACGGCCGACGGGATCGTCGATCAGGGCGCCGCCCTGCCTGCGCCGGTCGACGACGACATCGACCGCCAACACCGTGACGATCGGCCCGACATCGGCGCCGATGAACGAATCTGAGAACGATACAAACAGAAGGACAACAGCCAAATCCATTGAAGAAAGGGACGCATGCACACCGCTACAAGAGTTCTGATCGTCGCTCTCACCCTTCTGGCCGTCACGCCGTTGCACAGCGAAGAGGCCCCTTACCAGGCAACCACCACCACCGATCCGCAGATCGCGCCCGCCGACCTGGAGCTGCTCCTGAAACCCTTGCGCAAAGACGAGCTGATCGTCGAGACGGAGGCGTGGCTGGCCCTGCTCCAGGCCAAGGTCCGGGAGATCAGCCTGGCCGAAATCGAGGCGAAACAGAAGGGCCGCGAGATTTCGGAGACCAAACAGGATCTCAAGGAGCAGATCAAGGAGATCCAACAGGAAGCTGCACCCAAGGTGAAGTCGGATGGGTCGTCGCCCGGGACGACTGAGGCCAATCAACCCTCCGCCCAGATCGAGCAGAAGATCCAAGAGAAGATCGAGACCCTCGACCGAAAGGCGGAGGAAATCGTCGAGGCGGCTGTGGACGTGAATCAGGCAGTCGCCGACAGCAACACCGCCAATGCCAAGGAGGCAAGCGGTGCGGCGAAGGACATCGCCAAAAAGACCGAAGCTGTGGAGGAGGCCAAGGCAAAGCTGCAACAGGCCGCAGCGGAGGTCGAACAGGCCGATGTGGAACTGGAGGATAAGGTCAAGAAGATCGGCGAGGCGGAACTGGAACTGCACGCCAAGGTCCGAGAGCAACTGCTGGCCAATATCAATCGCCTGCACGAGGAACAGACGGCCCTGACGGATCGCGTGCGCGTGGTTCTCGCGGCACTCGAGGCCAAAGGGGGTGACGTAGCCGAATACCGCAAGTACGTCGATGCCGTCTCCGGCCTGAAGGTGGACGTCAAAGACATTAGCGCGACGCGTGCGATCATCCTCGGATGGCTCAAGTCGCCCCAGGGCGGACTCCGCTGGGGCAAGAGCATCCTGTCGTTCATCCTGATCGTGGTAGCCGCCAGGATCCTGGCAGTCATCCTCAGCCGCCTGACGCGCCGCGCGGTGGCCATGAACAAGAAATGCTCCGACCTGCTGCGGGATTTCCTGGTCAACCTCGTCGGCAAGGCGGTGTTCGTCATTGGCGTCGTGGTCGCCCTGTCGATGCTGGGGATCAACATCGGGCCGTTGGTGGCCGGCATCGGGGCCATTGGCTTCATCGTTGGCTTCGCGCTCCAGGGCACGCTGGGCAATTTCGCCGCGGGCCTGATGATTCTGATGCACCGTCCGTACGACGTCGGCGACGTGGTCCAGACGGCCGGTGTCAGTGGAATTGTACAATCGATGAACCTGAACACGACGACGATCAAGACGTTCGACAATCAGGTGGTGGTCGTGCCCAACGGGTCCATCTGGGGCAACAACATCATCAACGTCACCGGCAGCGACACGCGCCGTGTGGACATGACGTTCGGGATCAGCTATGGCGATGACATTGCCAAGGCTCAGCAGATCCTGGAGGACATCCTCCGATCGCATCCGTTGGTTTTGGCGGAGCCGGCGTTCAACGTAAAAATGCACGAACTGGCCGATTCGTCTGTGAACTTCATCTGCCGGCCCTGGACCAAGACGAGCGACTATTGGACGGTGTACTGGGATGTCACGCGCAGCGTCAAGGAGCGGTTTGACGCCGAAGGTGTCTGCATCCCGTTCCCGCAACACGACGTGCATCTCTTTCAGCAGAAGGCCTGAAGGTCGTGCCAGGCGGCTGGCGCTAGGGGTCGGTCGCGAGTTTGCCGAAGCCGATGTCGTCGATGTAGATCAGGCCTGAACCTCCGGCGGTCGGAGTGGTCCGATGGCCGAGCCCGATGTACATCGTTCGGACCCGGCTCAGGTCGACGCCGGCGAACTGACTCAACGGGATTTGCCATGATTGCCACCCAGCCGCCCGGACGGCCTCCGGGTCTGTATGGCTGACTGCCACAACACGGCCGGCATTGTCTTCCAGCGCAACATACAATGTCTGTGTCGCGTTCGCAGCGCTTCCCTGGAAGTACAGTCTCAGACTGTCGGCGCCACCAATCGTCCAGTCCTGTGGCGAGTCAAAGGGCCGCTGCGCCTCGGAGTAGAACGGCGCGAGACTGTTGTCGTACTGCAGAGGCATCGACTGTCGGCCGCTGTGAACGATGGTCTGCTCGGCGAAAGGTGCTTCGAGATACCCCACAGTCGAACCGGTGTTGTTCGCCCAGCCGTCGAGCCATGTATCGAAGATGGCCTGGCCGGCGTCGATGTCATCGGTGTAACTCTCGAAGCCGTCGATCAACCGATACGCCTGCGTCGTGAAGCTCCACAGGCTGCCTGCCCACTCACGGATCGCCTCCGCCTCGTTGACCTCAACAACCTGCCAGTAGTAGGTTCTCGCGAACTCGAGATCGGCCGGAGCGAACGCCGCGCTGCCGACTGCGCCCGCCAGAACCAGCGTCTCCGGGTCCGTTCCAAAGCGCACTTCGTGCGAGGCTGCCTCGCGCCCGCTGCACCAGTGAAGCGTCGTTTCCGGATCGACGTCCGCCGCCCCGTCGGCCGGCTGCGGGCGGCACGCGTGAACGGGCACGTGGAGGAACCGCACCTCACTCAGACCATACTGTCCCCCTGCCCCGAAGTTGCTGTGGACCATGAACCGAACGCACCTGGCCGCCGCGCCAGCGAAGTCCACAACCGTGTTGTGGGCATAGTCGTTGCTGACCGTCGCCTGCGCAAACTCGACATCCCCAAGCACCGCCCAGTCGGCGCCGTCGCGGGAGTACTCGACGGTGACATCCTTGAGGCCAAAACCCAGCAGGAGTTCGAATTCCACGTTGTAGTTCCACACCTGCATCTGGTGGAGCTTGTAGACCCGGTCAAAGTCGTACTGAATCCACACAGGTTCCTCCGGCCCCGCAGCGGCCAGCCACATGTCGGCCGCGTCCATCGAATGCAGGTCATCCGCGTCCATACCGGAACCATTGACTGTATTCTCCGGGCCAGCGGCAGACGCATGGGAGGCAGTCGCCGTGACGTTCTCGATGGGGTAAGCAAAGGACTCCGACGTGAAATCCCAGACTCTTCCCCTGAAGACCGTGCTGTCGGGAGGAGCCCCGATGCCGTCAACCCGCCAGTAATAGGTCCGGCCGAATGCCAACAGCCCATCGGAGTCGAACGTTGTCCCGACCTGCCCATGGCTGACCAGTACATTCCTTGGATCGGCCGTATCGGCAAGGAGCACATCGTCCCAGCTCGTACCGAAGTAGACGTCGTGCCGAACGGCAGAGGCGTCGGGGGTCCAGGACAACACCACATCGCGAGGGACATCCATCGCCCCTTCCGCCGGACCGGGATCCGTCGCCTGCCCCAGATCGGTGCCCTCCATCACGGATCGAATCTCCGTTTCCGTCAGCACCCGGCTGTAGATACGGACATCGTCGAGCAGACCGGGAAAATACCTTCCGCTGCTGAGCCGCGCGCCCATTTTCACATGGTCGATCGTCGCGATGTCCCCCTCCGCGCTGTCAATGAACTGCCCATCCAGATACCAACAGCCGGTACCGCCGCCGTATGTGCCGGCGATGTGGTGCCATTGCGTATCGACGGCTCCGAGAGCCCACTGGTAACCGCAAATATGGGCCACATAATTTCCCTTGTCATCCACCTCCATATCGAAGTAAGTGCCCTCCATGCTTCCGTCGGGGACGAAGCCAAAAACGCTCGTCTTGTCGGCGATGGTCGGGGTACTGGCCTTCACCCAGGCGAGAACCGTTCTCTCGTCGGCCCCGCGGATTCCCACGCTGCCGACGTCCACGCCATCGTCCACCCCATCGAACAGCAGCGCTCCATCCACCCTTCCTATCACCCAGGTCGGACCGCCCCGGAGCGTGCCATCGTGGCCTCGACCGCTGGCATCGCGTGCCACCGTTCCCGATGCATCGTCGAGTTTCCACCATCCGACCAGAGAGGGATCCGCCGCGTGACACAGAGAGGTCAAAACCAGACCCAGCCCGAGCACACAGACAACCAAGTCAGTTCGCTTCGCACACATGCCAGTCCTCCTCAAAGGAATGTCATCCAGACCGCACATCACCGGCATCGACAGCTCCGTCCAGAATGACGGCAACCAGACTACATTATACCGGAATCATCCCTTGCGGGCAACCGGTTTCTGCCGAGTGCCTGCCAGAACTGCGTTCTGGTGGGCCTTCCGGCAGTTCACAACGTCCGTTCCCTTGCCTGGCCATTGCCCCGATGGCTCGGTCAGTAGTCTTTGAAGGATCTCATCCAGCCGGGCCAGTCGGACGAGCTGACACCGCCGGCAATCGTCCACGGGCCGTTGGTGTCGAAGCTCCGATGCCATTTCAAGGTCCACAACTCCTTAAGCCCCACGGGCCGAACCGTGCTGAAGTCGGCGAAGACGCAGTTGACCGAGCCTGAATGACGGTCGATGCAGATGACATTCCATTCATTCCCGTTCGCCACGTCGAACCCTTTGATGTCCGGGGCGCCCTGGGTATGCACCGGCATTGCATCCACGTAACCGCAATCGACGAATAGCGGGACGTTGTCCGCATGCTTGATGCGTCGGACACTCTTCCAGTAATTGTCGTCGGCACGATCGCAGATCCACTCGTTCTGACCGTAGCTGCCCCGGTCGCGGAGTTCGGGGTCTTTCGTGCGGACATCGCCCCAGCCGCCTGCGTCCCAGTTCCAGGCGCGATATTCGAACGCTCCCCCCACCGCCGCCGGCAGCGTCGCGGAAGGACACATCGCCAGTTTGCCCTTGTCTCGGTAGTAGGGCAACAGCACCGCCGGCCAGTCATTGGCCGCGGCGCTGCCTTCATAGACGCCGCCGTTGAACTTTCCGTCGGTGTCCTCGGTGTAGAAGTACCAGATCAGGCCCCATTGCTTGAGGTTGGCTCGGCAGGCGACCGAGCGGGCCTGTTTCCTGACGCGTTGAAGACTGGGCATCAGGATCGCCATCAGCAGAGAGATGATGGCTACCACGACCAACAACTCGATCAACGTGAACCCTCGGTCTCTTCGCATCACAAGGCCCCGTCAGTGCGTGGTTGTAAAGACGGCGGCAAACACTCAAGCCGCACAGAACCGATTATACCCAAATCCAGCCGGAACAGCACCGAGTTTCTCTCGTCCGATCGCAATTCCCCGGCACCATGCCATCCCGCAGGCACCCAGACCTCCGCCCTTTTGCGACCAGCGCGGATGCCATCAGAACTCTTCCTTCAGAGCGGCCATCCACTGAGGCCAGTCGGACGGCTGTACCCCCCCTGCCTTGGTCCAGGGACCGAACGTATCGAACGATTTGTTCCACTTGAGACTCCAGAGCTGCTTGAGCGCCACCTTCCGGACCGACCAGTCCGCGAAAACGACGAATTGGGCCCCGCCGTGCCGATTGACACACAGACGCTGCATCTCGTGCCCGCTCATGATCGGGGTCTCATGCCCCCAGGGAGGAGGCTCATCGGTATGTTGTGGCCAGCCATCGACCCACCAGCCCTCGGTAAATACCGGGATGTTGTAGGCCCCCTTGACCTGGCTGGTCCGCCAGTAGTCCTTGGCGGGGCCCCGACCCCACAGGCTGTCCATGCCGGCGGGAGGATTGCACATCCAGCCGTTAGGGGCATAGCTGCCCTCGTCGCCGCCGTGCGAGGCGGGAACCCGCCAGGCGTCGAAGGGGGTGGTGGCGATGGCCATCGCGTCTGCCGATGTCCCGGATCGATGCTTGACGGCGGTCGGACACAGCCACATCTTCTTGTCCTTCGACAGGGGCCGCAGGCATTCGCGCCACCAGTCGCCGTGGGCAACGTCGCTGCCGAAGCTCTGGAGCACCCCACTGTAGAAGTAACCATTGTTGTCGTCGCAATACATCGCGAAGATCAGACCCCACTGGTGCAGGTTCGACTTGCAGCCGACGCCCCGCGCCTGACGACGTACCCGCTCCAGGGCCGGCATGAGAATGGCCATCAACAGAGCGATGATGGCGATGACCACCAGCAGTTCGATCAGGGTGAACGCTCGGGAATCGACCACGGATGGCTGCCTGCGGATGATCCGTCTTTCTACGTCGGTCATCATATCCACTCCTGCCCTGCCGCCTCCACAGGAGGCGAACGATGAGATCCACATCGGTGGTCTTCGCACCTGCACAGTGGTCGGATCGCTGTAATCTATTATGCGCGAACACAGGCGGTCAGACAAGCAGAATCGCTGGATTCAGATCTGCCGTGTCTGTGCAGATTTTAGGGCGTTGGGGTTTTGGGCCAGTAGGTGGTCCATTGTTTGGAGTTGTGATAGAGGCAAT
>ENA-UOUL01001164-UOUL01001164.1-bioreactor-metagenome-genome-assembly--contig:-NODE-1164-length-39266-cov-5.715456_pt1 | contig 39266 bp, 32 predicted proteins | sample MGYA00249838_ERZ747220 | MGnify/ENA primary metagenome ERZ747220 (study PRJEB28778, sample SAMN05720191) | bioreactor metagenome | isolation source: Anaerobic biogas reactor | place: USA:Washington... | reverse complement strand
CTCCCTGGACGGGGGTGGGGTGGCCTGCGCGCTCTGCCCGCGAGCGTGCCGGATTCCGCCCGGCGGCACAGGCGCCTGCCGGGTCCGGCGCAACGAGGAGGGCACGCTCATCGCCGACACCTATGGGAAACCGGCGGCGGTGCACGTCGACCCGATCGAGAAGAAGCCGCTGTCCTGGTTCCTGCCCGGCAGCAAGACCTTCTCCATCGGAACCTACGGCTGCAACCTCGCCTGCCGCTTCTGCCAGAACCACGCCATCTCCCAGGAGGGCTGGGGGGAGGAACTCGACCCGCCCGGGCTGGCGGAAGCCTTTCTCGGCCTGGAGCGCAAGGGCGCAACGCGGTTTCCACGCGGGGGCGATCGACGTATCCTTCGGCCTCGATGTCTCGCCACCAGAAGAAGAGCCACACCCCGCCGAAGAAGCGAGTGAAGAAGCGCCGCGCCCGTGCCGAGTCCGGCGGAGATCTCCAAGGCGTGCACGGCACCATGACCGACATGGTCCGCGGCTTCCGGCGTGTCACCGGCGCGGGCTCGGCCGAGAGCCGCTCGATGGTCGGGACGGCGCTGCTCCTCACGCTCGCCGCCGGCCTCGCCATCCTGCTCGCCATCGGGCTCAGCAACTGATCGGCGTCGGCTTTCCTCTCGCCTCCGGTCGCTGCAAGAAACGGCCGTGAGCTCCAAGCCGACCTTCGTCGACGTCCGCATCGATCCCTCCCACGTCCACGACCTCGAATACCTTCTCCACGGGCCCCTGGAGCCTGCATTGGGTGATGTTGGGGTCATCGGGTGCCTGGCACAGAGAACAGGTGACAGCCGGATCAACGAGCGTCGGCGGCGGAACATCCGAAGAACAATGGATCGTCACGTCGCATTCGCCCGTCTCCATGTTCAACATGTGGAGATCCGCTCTGATGGAAGGCGGATTCCACGGGTCGCCGCCGATAAGGGCGATAATTTGTTCGTCGCTCAGCGTCGCGAATTCGACTTCACCAGATGGTAAGACAACAGGCGGAGTGACGGCGTAGAGGATCCCAGGGTCTTCGATCGGATAATACTTGCCGTCTGGCCCCAGGACCATATCGGCGACGCCATCCTCGTTGGTATCCACCAAGACCCACCATCTGCCCTGATCGTCCTGGAATCTTCCCACCTCCTCCGGCCTGTGGGGACGAGGCACTGGCCGCGGTCCGATTCCAATATCGCCGTGGGGCGTCGTGACTGTGCAGCCGCCGGGGGCTGCGCCGGCAAGAATGGGCGCAAGACAGAAAGCAACCAACAACCCGAACACCATTCTGTTCCTGCTTGTCATGATCGCATCTCGTTTCCTTTTGGCAGGCGCTCTAGACCTACGGCAACGCGCCGTATTTACCACATTAACCAATAGAACCTTGCGATTCACCGTATATGTGGTATCGCCGGTTCGAACGTGATGTAGCCATTGTCGCTGACGAAGAAACTGGTGTAACTGTTACCGTTACAGGCTGACGCTGCGGGCGTCAACGGACCACCCCAAAACGCCCCGATGCGCAACGCCAGTAAGCCCATCACGACGCTCTCCGACCCGATTCCGCAATTCGCGCGACTCATATTCCCAACCTCGTCACCGGTATCCACCCTCCGTTTGCGAGGTCGATTTCGTAAACCTCGCTGCTGCTCGAAACGTAGTCTTCGGTTAGGGGGACGCCTGTGCCGTTGAACTTCACTTCGCCGTTCAGGCTGGTCGACGGGCGCACCGTGCGATACGTATTGACGCGAAGATGGGCGATCTGCCCTCCGCCCGGAACGTTCGTAACGCGCACCTGCAGGTAGGCCGTGCCCGCGGCCGTAGCCTGCTGCCCCGCGTTGCAGTTGATCTGCTGCGACAACGCCGCGACCAGCGTCGCTCCGTACTGGTGGACCGAGAATGACGAGTTCGCCGTCGCTCCGCCATCCTCCGAATTGGCGGTCCACCATTCGCCCGGCTGCGGCAGGTCGGCCGTCCCGGCGCTGTTGGCCTGCTCATCGGCTGCGGCTTGCAGGTGCACGCCGTCAGCGCTGATCCGCCGGGTGTCGTCCCCCTGGATCTCGAATTCCACGGGATCGCAAGGGCCAATAGGCATGGATGCCAGAGCCCGGGTCGACAAGAGCAGAACACTCACCCATGCAATCGCTCGCGCACTGATTGCTACTCCTCCTGGCGCCCCGCGGGCAGGCGTCTCTGGAACGAAGTCGGTCTCGCCACACCGGCGAGCCCCTGCCGCCAGCGGGCGACGCATGACGTCCGCCCGCTGCACGTTGACGACAACATTACGCCAATCACTACTGAGACGTCAATTAGCCTGTACAGGCTAGCCTCTACAGGCTAGGTCGCGAACGCTATCTTCAGGTCCGCACGCCACTTATGGCTTCAGCTTCCGGCGCGCTGCCTGCAGCCCCTGCCGCGGCGCTCCAGGCAGATGCCACACACTCGGATGATGATTCCCTGCCGGTCGCAGGTGTCGAGCTTCGAGTGAATGCCCGCCATATGCGCGTGCACCGTATTGGCTGTGATACCAAGCACTGCGCCAATGCAGGCTGGTGCGAGAATCCTTTCTCGCACCCGGGCCGAGCGCGCGCAGGCGCTCCCGCCGGTTTGACGACTGGCTGCCAAGACATTCCAATACTCTCAACGTCCCTCGCAGGACGCCGCGTATGTGCGCGGACTGCGGATAAGCAATCCGATAAGTAGTATGCCATGCGAATTAGTGGTTGTCAAGCGTAAAGTGCTTTTTGGCGACACAAAGAGACTGTTCAAAGGCACGCATGATCGTCGTTAAGCTGCGCGAAGCAATGGAGGCCTACCGCCGGCGCACGGGGCGGCGCATCACGTATGAGGAGCTGGCGCAACGAACGGGAGTGGCTCACTCCACGCTGCGGTCCATAGGCAGCCGCCTGGGGTATACGCCCACTTTCGCGAACCTCGAGAAGCTATGCCGCGCCTTGCAGGTCCCGCTGCACGACATGCTGGAGATGATCGACGATCCGCCGAAGATGAAGCGGGCCGCCAGGCAGAAGAGCGCCGGGCCACCACGCAGCGCCCGGGCCCCCGCGCGGCGAAATCCGGAGTATCACGGCAACCGCCCTGCTGGCCCGTTTGCCGCGGCATATCGCCGAGCGTGAATTGAACGTCATCGGGCGGATGCTCAACCTCGGCGGTGAGAGTCTGAAGGTAAAAGAAGTGCCGGATTCGCACGGTCCCGGCAATGTGGTCGTGATCGAGGTTCGTGCGGCGCATTTGACAGAGGTTTTCACCGCGTTCGGGCAGCGCGGGGTGCGCGCCGAGGATGTCGCCGCTGAGGCTGCCCGACAAGCTCAACAGTATCTCGCCGCGGATGTTCCTGTCGGCGAGCACCTGGCTGACCAACTTCTGCTGCCGCTGGCACTGGCCGGCGGCGGAGCGTTTCGGACGACGGCACTTTCGCTGCACGCCCAGACGAACATGGAGGTCGTCCGCCGGTTTCTCGAGGTGGATTTCCAAAGTGAGCGCGACTCGGCTGGCGGAATTGTTCTGCGCGTGAATAGGCTGAGTGGGAAGGCATGATCCGTCGGCAGAACGGTTCGCCTCAGAAAACGCGGGTTGGATGGTATTCTCCGGGGCGGCACGCCCCGGCTCTGCTCGCACAAAGGCGAATTGCGGCGCCGTTGGCATCAGTCTGGGGCGACACGCCCCGGCTCTGCTCGCACAAAGGCGAATCGCGGCGCCGTTGGCATCAGTCCGGGGCGACACGCCCCGGCTCTGCTCTGCGATGCGAGGTTACTGCCGATGGCATGCCCGCGCCCGCAACGCGGGCTTGGGCATGGCACCCGCACGAGCGGCGGATGAGAGATTATCGGCGGTATTCCGGGGCGGCACGCAGCGGCTCTGCTCGGATTGCGAGGCGTTGGCATCATTCCGGGGCGGCACGCCCCGGCTCTGCTCCGGGTTGCCGGTTGAAGCACGCCGCGCAATGATTCCTGCATGGAGAAGCGCGGCTCGAAACATCGTTTCAGTCCCGGCCGGCCCCGAACACGCGTGGAGCGAAGCGCGGACGGTCCGCCTGGGGCGCAATCGCCGTGGGTGCAGCTCCGCTCGGCGACTTTGCACCCGTTTATCTTCCAGCGCATGGTCCGGGCGGCCGATCCCGCCGCTCGCCCGGGCGACGTCGTCGCCGTGTATGACAAGGCCGGCGCGCTGTTCGGGCACGGGCTGTTTAACCCGCAGTCGCAAATCGCCATCCGCATGCTGGCTTACGGCGAGACGCGCATCGACGAGGGCTTCTGGCGGGCCCGGTTCGGGCAGGCGGTTGGACTCCGCCGGCAGCTTGGGTTGGATCAGGTCACCGACGCCTACCGCGTGGTTCACTCCGAGGGCGACAACCTGAGCGGGCTGATCGTCGAACGCTATGCCGATTGCCTGGTGTTCGAGATATTCGCGCTGGGCATGTTCCAGCGCTGGAGCGAATTTGCGGCCATGCTGGCGGACGAACTGGGGCCGCCGACCAGCCTCGATCGCCCATACAAGGCCGGGCCGGCATGGCGGACGTCCGTTCGCGCCGATGCGCAGATCGAGGCCATCGAGGGGTTCCAGGCGGCCGCGGCGCAACAGGAGGCGCCGGCCCGGCTGGTGATTCGCGAGCATGGCGTGCGCTATCGCGTCGATATCGTTGGCGGACACAAGACCGGGTTCTTCTGCGACCAGCGCGACAATCGGCTGCGGCTGGCGCGGCTGTGCGGCGGGGCGGACGTGCTGGACGTGTGCTGCTACACGGGCGGGTTCGGGCTGTGCGCGAAGGTGGCCGGCGGGGCGGCGTCCGTCACGGGCGTCGACCTGGATGAGGCCGCGATTGAGCTGGCGCACGAGAACGCCAACCTGAACCAGGCGCGGGTTAACCTGGTGCATGCGGACGCGTTTGCATACCTGCGGCAGATGCAGGCCAATGGGCGGCAGTTCGATGTTGTGGTGGTCGATCCGCCGAAGTTGGTCACGTCGCGGCGGGACCTGGAGGAGGGGCTGGCCAAACATCACGACCTGAATGCGTTGGCGGTGCAGTTGGTTCGCCCCGGCGGGATTATGCTGACGTGCAGTTGCAGCGGGCTGGTGTCGCGCGACGCGTTCCTGGGGGCCATCCATGCGGCGGGGCGCCGCACGGGGCGGGCGTTACAGATGTTTGACTACACGGGAGCGGCGCCGGATCACCCGATCATGCTGAATTGTCCGGAATCGGGGTATCTGAAGGCGGTGTGGCTGCGGGTGTTGTAGCCATACGCCGCAAACGACGCCGCGGCTGAGTGCGAGGTTAGCCCGTGGCACAAGTCGCGGCTCAATAGAATCGAGCATGAAATGGAAGCACTGTTGGGGCGCGGTTGCCGCGGGAGCGGTGCTGGCGAGCCTGCTGGTGGGGGCGATTGGCGGGTGCGGGCAGGCCGGGCGCTGTGAAGAGGAGACGTCTTCGCCGGAAGTGGTTGCAGGGGAGCAGGTGTCGCCGGTGCAAGGGTCTACGGCGGCATATGTAGGGTCTGGCGATCCTTATACTCCAGGTCCGCTTTCGATACGCAGGATTCAGCTCGACGCGTGCGATTATGGCAGCCCGCAGCCGTTGCTGATCTTTGCGCCGGTTTCGCCGGCGGCGTACCCGGTCGTGGTGTTTCAGCACGGGTTTCTGGGGAAGAATAGCGATTACGGTGAATTACTGCGGCACTTGGCGGGGCACGGATTTGTCGTGGTAGCTCCGCAGATGTATGCCGGGTTGGGGGTGGCGTTTGGCAACCCGAGACCTCCGGAAGAGGCGCGGCGCGCGGCGCGAGTGTTGGGCTGGCTGCCGGTTGGACTGCCGGCGGCGCTGGGCTATGTGCCTGACGTGCGGCGCTTGGGCTTGGCGGGGCATTCGCGCGGTGGGCAGGTCTGCTGGCTGTTGCTGGCGGCCCGGCCGTCGCGAGTGCTGGCCGCGGCGGCGATTGACCCGGTGGACGGGGCCGAGCCGCGCGGCAACCGGACGTGGGCCGCCGAGGAGCCGCTCAGTTTTAGCGGGCCGGCGCTGGTGATCGGCACGGGGCTGGGCGGTCGCTGCGCGCCGGCCGGTCAGAATCACGAGCAGTTCTACGCGGTTTGTCGCTCGCCGGCGTGGCACGTGGTTGTTCCACATCAAGGGCACACGGACATGCTGAACGAGGGGCCGGCGATGCTGGCGAGGCTGATGTGCGATGGCGGTCCGGACCGGGCGGGGATGCGACGACTCACGGCGGGATTGCTGGTTGCGTTGTTTCGGGCAGCGTTGCAGGGGGACGAGAGCGCGTACGCCTATTTGTCAGACCCGAGTAGCGCGGTGTTGGAGGTGGTGGTCGAGCGGCGATGAACGCCAGAGTGATAAGGTGATAAAGTGATAGAGTGATAAGGGGGGCACGGGGTTAATCGCAATTCACGGCGGTTTCATAGCGTGTTAAGCCGGGGAGAGGAAACTGAGGATGTTCCGAATCGGGGGCTTGGGTGCGACAGGCCGCCGCGTCGGGCTATGTCAAGGAGACCGCTGATGCCAAGACGAATGAGTCCCGAATCGGTGCGGCAGCGCATGGAGAGCGATGACCCACCGCTGTTGGTTTGCGGGTATGACAATGATCGAAAGTGCCAGGAGAATGCGATCGAGGGGGCGATCACGTACAACCAGTTCGCCAACCAACTCGATCAGATTCCAAAGGAGCGTGAGATCATTTTCTATTGCGCCTGACCGAACGACGCGACGGCTGCCGGTCGGGCAGATGAATACTTCCGCAAGGGGTACATAAACGCGTCGATACTTGATGGTGGCGTGGGGGCGTGGCGCAGGATGACGGCGGGAGCACATCCATGAACCGTTGCGAAACGTGCGGGAACGAGTACGACAAGACATTCGAGGTGCTCAAAGATGGGCGCCGGCATACGTTTGATAGCTTCGAATGCGCGGTGCAGGCGCTGGCACCGACCTGCGAGCACTGCGGGTGCCGCGTGATCGGCCACGGGGTCGAAGCGCGCGATCGCATCTTCTGTTGCGCGAACTGCGCCCAGGCGGCGGGCGAGAAAGCGCTGCAAGACCGCGCTTGAGCGGCGAAAGACATCTTGGGGCGGGACTGGAGCCCGGACCGCGGCACACTCGTCGCCGCGGTCCGGGTTTCAACATCGGGCAAGATGCGGGTGGGAAGGTGAGAATGTGTGAAGGTGAGAAGGGGGAGAACGTGAGAACGCGAGAACGGGGAGAAGGGGCGAGCTACCGTCGGTTGTGAGCGTGGTTTGGGCGAACGCGTCGTACCTGGCCGGGGGCCCGCGTGGGCTTGGCGAGCGGTGCGGTCGGTTCTCGGTTCCGGGCGTGGTCTTGGCGAGCGGGAGGAAGTCACGAACGTAGCTGGCGAAGAGGCCGATCGCGTACGCTTGGCGAGCAGCCGGTTATCAGGCGTAGCCGTCGGCCGTGGCGGATAATCGCCAAGCGGCGAGAGCGTCTGGATAACCGCGTCCGACTAATTTTTCGTCTCTGTTTGCCGGAAAATCCGTATTGCGTGTCTGTAATTGCGCGACTACACTGCCGCCCAGTTTTAAGATGGGCGCCTCGATGGCTTCATACATCCATCCGACCGTTGATGTGGCCTAAGAAGTTGGATGGCCGTGCGGTGTGGAGGCGCACACCGTAACGGTCGGCAGGCCGGGTGATTCATGGCAGCCCGGTGTGCCGGGAATGAAGGAGATTCCATGCCAGAGCAAGCGCGGATCTTACGGGGAGTTGCGGTGCTATTGGTTCTGCTCGTGGTCGCGACCGCCGCGGCGCAGAATGAGACGCTCCGCAAAGTAAGTGAGCTGTTCCAACAGCAGGAGTACCTTGCGGCCCAAGAGGAGCTGAGCAAGGTCGACCGCGACCAGTTGGATCAGGCGGAGCAGGAGGAGTATGACCGTCTTTCAGAGCAGGTCGCAGCGGGCGTGGCCGGTTTCGAGCGCGCGGATCGAGATCTGGTGAAAGCCGGGGCGGCCTTCGATGAGGGCCGCTGGGACGCCGCGGATGCCCTGTACCGGGCCGTCCTCGCGAACGAGTTCGCCCGCGCTGAACAGAAGAGCCGGGCGGTTGAGCAGCTTAAGCGGATCGATGAACGCCGGAAGCTGGCGGAGGCGGCGGCGCCGGGCATCGTGGAAGTTCGCCCAGCGGAACCACCGCAGCCGGAGCTTGCGAGTCCGCCCGCGGAGCCGGTTGCTGAGCCGGAAGCGGTGCCTTCGGGGACTCCGGCAGCGCCGTTGCCCACGGGCACGGAAGTGCAGCCGGTACCGACGGGGACGGCGGCACAGCCGCTTCCGGCGGGAACGCCGGTAGAGCCGTTGCCGGCGGGAGCGCCGGTTCCGGTGGTTGAGCCGATTCCGATGGGGATTCCGGCGGGACCGCTGGCGCCGCGACGGGCCACGCCGCTGGAAGAGTTGCGGGCGCGGGACGAGTTGTTGTGGCAGCGTGCGGTAGCGTTGTCGCAGGAACTGGCGGCGCAGGCGCGCGAAGCCGCGGCTCGCAGCGACTTCAACGAAGCGCGGCGGTTGGCGGAAGCGGCGGCGGAGCGCATCGAAGCGGCGCGGAATTACGCCGAGCCGGTAGCCAAGTACATCGCGCAGCGTGAGTCGCTGGAGCACTTGCGGGCGGAGATTGCGCGGGCGGAGCAGTTTTACCTGACAGAGCAGGCGGAACGCGAGCGTCAGGAGATCGCAGCGCGGGTCTTGCAGCGCCGGGAGCAGATTGAAGCTTTGCGCTGCGAGAAGGTTCAGCAGCTTTTCAACACGGCCTGCCAGTTGCGCCGGCAGCAGCGATTCGCCGAGGCGGCGGAAGTGCTGCGGCAGGTGGTGCAGATTGATCCCACGAACGCCCAGGCGCGTTATCAGTTGGAGATAGTTGACGACTACGCCTCACTGATGATTCAGAAGGAGTGGCAGAAGACACTCGACATCCAGGCGCGGGATGCGCTCGTAAAGGCTCAAGAAGCGCTGATTCCGTGGGACGTGGAGGTGCTCTATCCGCGCAACTGGCTCGAGTTGACCGCCCGGCGCAGTCAGACGGGCGTGGGGATCGGCAGTCCCGAGGAGCGTGAGCTGCAGCGCCGGCTGGACGAGATTCTGCCGCAGTTCCAGTTTCAAGATGCCCCGCTGGGCGCGGTACTGGAACACATCCGGGAGGGGCGCGAGCTGAACATGGCGGTGGATTGGGCGGATCTGAACAGCAATGGTGTTGCGCCCGACCGTCCGATTTCACTCGGTCTGCGTGAGCTCCCGGTGCGCACCGTTTTGAAAGAAGTGCTGTCGCAGGCGGGCGGCGACATTCCGCTCTCCTACGCGGTTTCTGACGGGGTGCTGCGGGTGGCCACCAAGAGCAAGCTCGACCGCGAGAAGTCGGTGGTGGTTTACGACGTGCGCGACCTGCTGGTCAGCACGATGCGTCAGACCAACGCCGCCCGGCTGGATCCGGTATCGGCGGTCATGGCCGACAAGAGCAGCGGGCGGTCGCTGTACGACGCGCGTTTGTTCGGGTCTTCGGAGAGCGTGGCGTACGAGCCGCCGGCGGCGCCCCCCGAGGGCTCGGCGGACGCGACCATCAACCAGATCATGAGCATCATCCGGCAGACGGTGGCGCCGGATTCCTGGCACGAAAACGGCGGCGGCGGCGATGCTTCGATCCGCGAGCTGAACGGCCAGTTGATCGTGTATCAGACTTCCGGGGCCCAGGCCCAGGTTCGCGGTCTGCTGGAGCAATTGCGGGCGCAGCGCGCCATGCAGATTGCGATTGAAGCCCGCTTCCTGGATGTGGTGCAGAACTTCCTGGATGAGTTTGGCGTCGACCTGGACTTCGTGTTCAACTCCGGGGGCGCCGGGTACGATCGTGTATTCACCCCCCAGGGGCCGTTCTTCGATCCGTTTACCGGCGCGCCGGTGCTGATGCCGCGGCAGTTCTCGCGTATTGGCACCACGGCGGTCACGCCAGGCTTCGGGGAACAGACACCGCAGATCGGGGTCATACAGCCGTACGGGCGAGCTGCGTTCGTTCCTCCAGCCGGGAACCACGGCGGGAGCAGCGACCAGATGACGCCCATTGTGGTGCAGCAGAATTCGCTATCGCTGACAGATCCGGCGAACATGTCCACGCAGGTTCCCGGCTCGTTTGCCCAGGCGGGTTTTCAGCCCGCAATGCAAGTTTTCGGCTCGTTTCTGGACAACCTGCAAGTGGACTTCCTGATCCGCGCGACGCAGGCCAACAACCGCTCGTCCATCGTGCAGGCGCCGCGCATCGTGATGAATAACGCCTCCAGCACGAGCATTCAGATCGGGCGCAGCAGCCAGTACGTGCAAACGATTAACCCGATGGTGGCCGAAGGGGCGGCGTTGGCCCAGCCAGTGCTCGGGGACGCCCAAAGCGGGTCGGTTATGGGGTTGTTCGCGGTCATCAGCCACGATCGGCGTTACGTGCAGGTGACGGTCAACCAATTAGGCCAGTTTGACCTGCCCACGTTTACTACGTTCGAGACCACGCGGGCCAGCGGAAACTCGCCGTCGGTTTCGACGCAGTTGCGCGACCAGGGCTTTGCCCAGGTCTATACGCAAGTTTCGATTCCGGACGGCGGCACGGTTCTGCTGGGCGGGTTGAAACAAGTGGGCGAGGTCGAAATCGAGGCCGGGGTGCCGATTTTGAGCAAGGTGCCGGTCATGAACCGCTTCTTCACCAACCGTAGCACGGTGAAGGACACGCGCACCCTGCTGATCTTGATGAAAGCCAAGATCATCATTCAGGACGAGGCCGAAGAAGAGGCGTTCCCGGCCTTCAGCGCCGCTAGCCCGGATTGAGGAACTGGCGCCGTTGTTGTGCAGAAACTCGGATCAGCGCCCGCCGCTCACCCGCGACGGGCGCTGCTGTTTGCGCGATCCGGTAGCGCGTGGCTCCGGTGTTGCTTCGCGTGAGCGTGGCTCAGCCGTGTGCGGCCTGTTGCTGGTGCTGGGCGTGCTCAGTGTCGCGTTCGCAGGATCGGGGGGCCAAAGGCACGCCGCGGAGACCGGCCTGTCGGCGAGCCGCGACTCGGCAGGCGCCTCATCCTCCCGAGCCGCCGGTCCCGTGCCGCTGGCGCCTGGGGTAAGCATCGATTGGGGCCAGCCGGCCGTGCTCGTGGATGCGCAGGTTGTGCTGCTGCATGGGCCGCTCGAGTTTTTCGCCTGCGGTCCCGGCAAGGAGCACGAGAGCATTTTGCGACTGAACGCATCCGCCACGCACATTTACATGGCGCTGGGTCTGATCGGTCTGAACCCCGGCCATCCGCCGGTGTGGGACAATGCCATCGGCGACTACGGACGTCCGACGGGCGATCTGCTCGACATCACGTGTGAATGGGAAGAGGGTGGCCAGAGCCGGAGCGCCGATGCCTTTGAGTGGCTGCGCGAGATTGAGTTTTCGCGCCGCCCCATTTCGCGGCCGTGGGTTTTCGCGGGCTCGTTGCGGCTGGCCGACGGCACGCTGGCGGCTGAGAAGAGCGGGGCCGTTTTCGCGGTGGTGGATTTTCCCGAAGGCCTGGTGGGTCTGACGGGCCGGCACTCCTCCTCAAACCGGGAACTGTGGCTTGAGGCGGCAACCGACCGTATTCCGCCGCTTGGCACGCCGGTGCGTTTGGTTCTGCGTCCGGCGCGGCCGCGGGAGTACCAGGTGGAAGTGGATTTTCGGGGGGAGGTGTTCGTGGAAGGACGCTATGTAACCCCGGCGCATTTGGCGGATTTGTTGCTGCTGGCGCGGCAAATCGAGCCGGGTCGATTGCAATCTTTGAATTTGATTGGGGTGCTGCGGGCGGACCAGGAGCGGCTGCGGCGCGAACTGGCAGCCGCCGGCTGTGGGGAAGACGTTGTGCGATTTCAGTCACTGCCGCGGCGGCCGGCGGGCACAACGGAGCCGGGCGGGGGCTGAATCACTCGGGTTGATTGGCGTTTGGCGTCCGGCCGCGACCGGGGCGCTTGCCACGGCTCCTGGCGAGCTTGAGCAGGTTCTGGACGCGTTCCAGCAGTTGGACCTTGCTGACGGGCTTGCAGAGGAAGTCCTCGGCGCCGCACTCGCGGGCGCGCTCGATGTCGCCGAATTCATTGAGTGCAGTGATTATAATGATCGGAATGTCGCGAGAACGCGGATCGTCTTTTAACAGACGGCAAACCTCGAAGCCGCTGCGCTTGGGCATCATGATGTCGAGCAGTATCAAATCGGGGTGCTCGCGTTGAGCGGCCTCAAGCGCGGCTTGTCCATCCGTGCTCAAGACGATCTGGGCAGCGAGCGGTTCGAGGTATGCTTCCAGCAACTCGAGGATTTGAGGATTGTCATCCGCGATCAGGATTTTGGCCACGTTGCGCGCTCCATAACTCCGCGGCGTTCGTGCTCGCGCCGCGCTTAGGGCAGCGGAGCCGCTTGTCGGAAACCTGGGCCGTCAATATACTGCAACGTTGCTTTTTCGCCACCCGGACCGTCAGCGGCTCATGGAGCGGTCTGATCTTCCGGGGGCATCCAAGGGAGTTTTTGCATGCACGCTCCGTCGCGCAGCAATAGCCGGCTTACCGCGGTGATCGCGCTGGTTCTAATGGTCGGTTTGACAAGTGGCTTGGTCAGTTGCGGTTCAGGGGGAACAGGCTGGGAATCGGTATCCGGGCCGTATCCACGGGTAGGCGGCTCTTCAGGGGGTACGGATACTGGGCCCGCTACCACTGGCACGATTTCCGGCGGGGCGCAGGGCGCGAGTAGCCGGTCGTCCGGCGACCCGTGTTCCGAGACACCGAACCGGAAATTTGTGACCATTTCGATGCGCAATTTTGCGCGTGACTACATTCACTATTTTTTCATTGCGATCGCTTTCGTGGATGTGGATGAGACGGACAGCTCCGTGTTTCTGCCGGGGCTTGACAACCGCGCGTTTCCAAATGGCGCGGTTTGCCCGGACGACATCGGGCTTTACACGCAGCAGGGCTATCAGTTCATCGCGGCAGGCGACGTACGAGAGGTCGGCGATTACTGCATTTCTGGGCCGGCGCTTTATTATTTTCACAAAAACGGCAACTTCCGCGTCGCGGCCGGAACGAGTGATTCCGGGTTGGGTTCGGGTATCGCGCCCGCGCAGGGGCAGTTGCCTTCGTTCGACAACTTTTTCACCAGCGCCGGCGCCCAGCTTCCGGTGCCCGACGTGATCATCTTCCACAATCCCGGTGCCGGCAGTGGGGCGACATTGAAGATCAGTGCCCCGGTTCCTCAGCCATGCTCGGTCGCGGGCGTTCTGGGCACAGTCAGCGGCGCTCCCCCATGCAGCCGCGACTCGTTCTATTACGTTTCCTTTGATGACGCCATGGTTGGCGCACGCTCTCTGGGTATTGGCTCGGGGCGGCGTGTACCTTCGGATATTCAAGGTACCGGCTGCCAGTGTGCCGGCAGCTCGGAAGCGTTTCAGGTTTTGGCCCCGTCGGGGGCGCGAGCGTCTTCGGCCCAATGCAACGAGTTTTTCCGCGGCGGGCGAATCGATTACGCGTTCTTCGAGGACGACGCGACCCCGGCTTTCCCGCAACTTGTGTGGCGGGTCACAGATTCGATCGGCGGCGTAGCCCACGAATTCCACGAGCTCTCCCCTCTGGCCGGCAGCAATTAGACTGGCGGCAGTTAGATAAGGCCAGCTCCGCGCGGCGGGCGCCGATTTTGGCGTGTACCGCCGGCGGGTCCTGACTGGTGGGCGGGTCAGGTTAACAGACTACTTACTGGGCGGCAGCGGCCGGAGCTGATCGGGCTCACGACTGTGGTTCGGGCGGTGCGGCCAGCGGGAAACCGTGCTGCTCGAGAAACTGGCGGGCGGTATCCTGGTTGCGGCGCACATCGGCGGGGTTTGGATCGCTCGGATTCTGCAAGCTGACCACTCGTCTGAAGAATTCGACGGCGCGCTCGGTCTGGTGGGTGGCCCAGTAGAGGCCGGCCAGGTTCAACAGGTGACTGGTGTTGCTCTCCAGCCGTGCACGAATCTCTTCCGTCTGATAAGCTGCGACGGGTTCAATTACTTGCAGAGTCAAATGATACCCGAGTTCCCAGTTTAGCTTGGCGATCTCCTCCTGCGCGGTCGCGATCTCGCCGAGGACGCGGACGGCGTCGGCCTCTTTGCCGCTTTCGAGCTGCTCAGATGGCCGGCCGCGCGCGTCGCGCTTGCACATGAGAGCGTAACAAGCGCCAAGGCACTTGATCTTGGTCTGGTAGGCTACGATGAGCTGTTCCAGGTTTGCCCGGTTGGACAGATCAACAGCGCGTGCCTGAAGTGCGGATTCGACCAGAGCCCGGGCGCGCTCGAGCGCCTTTTCGACTTGCTCGTTCTCCAGATACATCTCAATCAGGGTGGATAAGGAGGCCACGTTGGTGGGGTCCACGCTGACCGCCTCTTCGGCGGTGCTCACGGCCCTGACGCGCTTTCCTTCGGCGGCCAGGGAGCTTGCCAGGAGGCGCAGCGTTTCTGCGCGGCTTTGGGGCGGGGCTACCCTGGCAGCCGTTTCCAGGTAGCCGGTGGCCTGGCGCGGGTAGCGCGAATCGAGGTAATGGCGTCCCAAGCCGAGGTTGGCGCGGTAATTGGCGGGCTCTTTTTCCAGTACTTGCTTGAAGGTCTTGCGGGCCCGGTCAAAGTCACGGTTGTGGATCAGCAATTCCGCCAAAACGACCAAAACTTCAGGGTTTTCCGGGTCAGCCTTTAGCAGGCCTTCCAAGTCACGCAGCGCTTCAAGTGAGTACTCGGATACTTCGGCTGACCTACCGGCCCGCAGCAGTTCCGGGATTCTGGAAACGAAGAGGTCCGCGCGTCTGAGCACGTCTTGTGCCGTCGGGGCACGCGCGGGCTGCGAAGCCGCGGGTGCCTGGGCCGGGTCTTGCGCGTAGCCCGAGCAAGCGAACAGGGCCAATCCGAGAACTGCGGCCGTCAATCGAAACATTCATTGCTCCTCACAACGGTCGCAAAGGCGGCCGTCGCTTGTGAAGATTGGGCGGTCGGGAACCCGCCCTCATTATCGGGCACCTCCGCGGGCCCCGTAAAGTGGCTGGGGCACATAGATTACACCGGCTTCGCGGGGTGGTTCGAGCCCGGCTGCGGGTTCGGAGTGTCGCTTTTCGCCCGCTCCAGCAAAGCCAGGCGCAACAGGTTCAGCGCGCATCGCGCGGCGCGCTCGCGAATTACTTCGCGTGGCGTGTGCTCGCCCAGGCGAAACTCGCTGACCTGGACCTCCGTGGGCGTTTTCAAGCCGAGGTACACGAGCCCCACCGGCTTGCAGGCAGACCCGCCGGCCGGACCGGCGATGCCGGTGATTGAGATCGCCCAATCGCTGGCCAGTGCCGCGGCGGCCCCCTCGGCCATGGCCCGCGCTACCCGTTCGCTGACCGCGCCGTGCGAGCGCAGTGTTTCCTGCGAAACCCCCAGCAGGCGCGTTTTGACGGCGTCGGCATAACTGAGAATGCCTCCCAGGAAGTAGCGGCTGCTGCCCGGAACTTCCGTGAGCAGCTTACCCAACAATCCGCCGGTACAAGATTCGGCGACGGCAACCGTCTGGTTGGCGGCAACAAGTAATTCGCCGACGGCGGATTGCAGCGTCTCGTCGCCGCGTCCGTAGATGATCGGGCCCAGCCGTGCGCGGAGTTCTCGCTCCGCCTCGTCCAGCATACTTTCCGCCGTGGGCGGGTCGGCGGCGCGGGCATCGATGCGCAGCGTAATCACGCCGAGGCCGGCGCGGGTGCCGACGATCGGGTTGCGGCCGGGGGCCATCAGGTCGCGGATGCTCTGGCCGATGTCGGCTTCGCCGCGTCCGAAGCAGTGCAAGTTTCGGCTGAGCAGCACGCGGCTTGAGGCAAGGGCGGCGAGTTCGGGCAACACTTCGCGCTCGAACATGGCCCGCATCTCAAACGGCACACCGGGCATGGCGAAACACGGTGTGCCCTGCAGCTCTATGCCGATGCCCGGCGCGGTTCCGCAGAGATTGGGCAGGGCCCGTGCGCCGCGCGGGATCATGGCTTGCACTTCGTTGGCGGGAGGCATTTCGCGGCCGCGCTCAGCGAAGAACGCGCGGATGCTCTCGAGGCTGGGCGGATCGATGGTCAGGGGCACGCCCGCGACTTCGGCCAGCGCAGCACGAGTGAGGTCATCTTCGGTCGGGCCGAGGCCGCCGGTTAGCAGGATCAAATCCCCTGCCGCGGCGGCTTCGCGCAGGGCATTCGCCAGGAGGGCGGCTCTGTCGGGCACCGTCACGATGCGCTCGGTCTCGATTCCCACGCTCGCCAGTTTCTCGGCGAGCCAGGCGGAGTTGGTGTCGGCGCAATGGCCGATTATCAGTTCGGTTCCGCAGGCGAGAATCCAGGCGTGTTGGATGTTGCGGGCACGCTTCATTGCTTTCCGTTCCCGGGCAAGCGTAAGAGGAGCGCTACGATACCAGGGAGGCCGATGTATGCCAAACGTTTCTGCGTTCATCACGAGTCCGCGTTATCGACCGGTTGAAGAACTGGTCGTGGGCGACACGGTCTTGCCGGGCCGGTTCGGAGACGTGGGACAGGAGTACCGCGCGGCGCGGGAAGGCGTGGCGTTGTTCGACCGCGGTGACCGTGGTTTGTTGGTTCTGACGGGCGCGGACCGCACGAGCTGGCTTCAGAACCTGGTCACTAATGATGTGGCGGGACTAGGCGAGAATGCGGGTACGTACGCGTTTGCGACAGACGTGAAAGGCCGGGTGGTGTTCGATCTCAATGTTCTCGCGCTTCGGGACGCGCTCTGGCTGGATATTGATCGAGCTTTGATCCCGCGCGCCTTGGCGCACCTGGAGCGCTTTTTGATCAGCGAGGATGTGCGCACGCGCGACGCCTCCGCGGAATTCTCCCGGCTGGGATGGTCCGGGCCGGGCGCGGGCGGAATAGCGGAGGCGCTGGGCTTTGCGGCTGCGGCCGATATGCCCGCCCGGTCGAGCACGGCGCTTGAGGGCGACGGCACGCGCCTGGTTCGCCATGACTTCACCGGCCTGCCCGGGTACGAATTGATCGTCCCGTTCGCGCAAGCCGCGGCCGGGTGGGACCGGTTGATTGCGGCCGGCGCCGCGCCCGCGGGGTTTCACGTATTGGACGCATTGCGGATTGAAGCCGGCATTCCCTGGTTTGGGCGGGAAATCGACGAGAAGGTGGTGGCGCCGGAGGCCGATCCGGCCGGTTGCGCGATCAGCTACAAAAAGGGCTGCTATCTGGGGCAGGAGGTAATCGAGCGGATGCGGTCGCGTGGCGTCCAGGCAAGGCGACTGGTTCGGCTGCGGGCTTCGCCGGCGGTCGCACTCGATTTGCCGGCTGACCTTCGCAAAGGTGGGCAGACGGTGGGCCGGATCACGTCACTCGTGCGACACCCAGTCGAGCCGGTTGGAGTCGGGTTGGGTTACGTGGGGTCGTCTGTGCGTGATCTGTGCGGGATTGAGTGTGACGCGAGCACGGAGCTGTGGGTTTCTGAGCTTGATGCGCACTCCGTCATGTGCCGGTGACGGAATTCATGCCGGCGCGGTAGTATTCTTGATGCAGTCGCCGTTTCAGCCACGTATATTGCGGACCGCACGTGGCCGCGGGCGAGCGCGAGTAGTTTTAAATGTGCTACGATAGACGTTCTGGATTCGTCTGCTGCGGCAGAGCAACTGATTTGGAAGAATGATGCTCTCACGCCACAAAACCCGTCAAGTGAGTGTCGGCCGTGTCAAGATCGGCGGCGACGCGCCGGTGGCGCTGCAGACGATGACTTCGGGCTACACATACGACGTCGACCGGTGCATCGCCGAGACTCGCAAGCTTGCACAGGCCGGGGCGGACCTGGTGCGCGTGGCTGTGCCGGACAAACGCGACACGGAGGCGCTGCCGCACATTCTCGCGGCCAGTCCGGTGCCGATTGTTGCGGACGTACACTTCCACTTTGAGCGGGCGTTGGAGGCCATCGCCGCGGGCGTGCACAAGATCCGCCTCAACCCAGGCAACCTGCAGGATCGGGCCAAGGTCAACCGCGTCATCGCGGCGTGCAAGGAACGCGGCATTCCCATCCGCGTCGGAGTCAACGAGGGCGGAATCGTCGAGCGCCGCGACAAGGAACGCCGCGCCCTCGAGAAGGCCACGCTGGCCCAGGACTACACGGCCAACCTGATCCGCCTCATGCTGGAGAAGCTCGAGGATTACCTGCGAATCTTCGACGACAACGATTTTCACGACGTGGTGATCTCCGCGAAGAGCATCGACCCGCGCGTGGTGATCGACGTATATACCGCGATCAGCCAGCGCTTCGACTACCCGCTGCACCTCGGCGTTACGCACGCCGGACCGCCCGAGACCGGGCGCATCCGCTCCATCGCCGCGCTCGGAACGCTGCTGGCCAATGGCATCGGCGACACGATTCGCATCAGCTACGCGGCCGACCCGGTGCACGAAGTGGAAGACGGCAAGGAACTGCTCTGCGCACTTGGTCTGCGGCGGCGGAGTGAGCCTGAGCTGATCGCCTGCCCGACCTGCGGCCGCATCGAGGTCGATCTATTCAAGCTCGTCACGCAGGTGCGCGAGAAGCTGGCGACTGAAATCAGGCTGCCCATGAAGGTGGCGGTGATGGGCTGCGTGGTGAACGGTCCGGGCGAATGCGAAGGGGCGGACGTGGCCATTTTCGCCGGCAAGGGCAAGGGCATCATCTACGTGCAGGGCGAGCAGAAGCAGACCGTGGCCGAAGAGCGCATGCTGGATGCGCTGCTTACGGAATGCCGCGATTTGGAGGCGCGGGTGCAGCGCGGTGAGGCGCGGCTGCATGGTTCGGCCTGACGCCCGCGCGCGCAGGTTTGGGCGGAAGTACGCGCGTTAAGTGATCAGGACACTAGCTCGATCCGCGCTTGGCCCCGCGATTTTGCTTCACCAATCGGTGTAGCACAGACGGCGCCGCGCGCCTTCAGCTCGGCGATCAGGGCCTCGCAGCGCTCGGCCGGCACACTGATCAGCAGGCCGCCCGAAGTTTGCGCGTCACAGAGCACATCCGCGAGCGTCTCGTCGACGTTGTCGATCAGCAGCTTCGTGCTGAGGAATTTCCGGGCGGTCGTGGCAGCCCGCGTAATCACGCCCTCCTCCGCCATTTCCAGGACATGCGCCATGAGCGGGACTTCGGCCGCGTGAATGGTCAGCGTGACGTCGCTGCCCTCGGCCATTTCGTACGCATGGCCGATCAGGCCGAAGCCGGTGACGTCGGTCATTGAATTGACGCCTACCGCCAGCGCGGCTTCGGACGCGCCTTTGTTCAGCGCGCTCATGACGGCGATCGCCTCAGCCAGCTCCGCCTGTGGCAGTTTTCCGCCTTTGGCCGCGCTGCACAGCACGCCGGTACCCAGCGGCTTGGTGAGAACGAGCTTGTCGCCCGGCCTGGCGTTGGCGTTTGTGACGATGCGCTTGGGGTGAACTTTGCCCGTGACGGACATTCCGTACTTGATCTCGCGATCGCGCACGCTGTGTCCGCCGACGATGATGCAGCCCGCCTCGGCGCAGGCGTCCGCGCCGCCGCGCAGAATCTCCGCCAGAACCTCATACGGAACCTGCTGGTCCGGCCAGCCGACCAGATTCAGGGCCGTGAGCGGTACGCCGCCCATGGCGTAGATGTCGCTGAGCGCATTGGCGGCCGCGATTCGTCCGAAGGCGAATGGATCATCCACCAGTGGCGGGAAGAAATCGGTCGTCTGGACGAGCGCTACGTCATCACTGATGCGAAAGACGCCGGCGTCGTCGTACGTATCCGTCCCGACCAGCAGGTCTGGATGCTTCTGCGGCGGTAGGTGGCGCAGGACCTGCGCCATGCCGTCTTGCGGCAGCTTGCCCGCTCAGCCGGCACAGAAGGCGAAATCTGTCAGGCGGATGTTCCGCAGGTCTGTCATGCGCACTCCCAAGAACCGTTAAGAACCCACGACCAAAGCGAAGCCGGGCTCTCCGCGGGTGCCATGCCCAAGCCGCGTGGCGGCGCGGGCATGCGTTTACCAGTTGCCCGGGGCCTTGTTCCATGTCGCACTTACCCGAGGGCATGCCCGCGCTTACAGCTTGGGCATGGCACCCGCACTTGCCCGAGGGCATGCCCGCGCTTACAGCTTGGGCATGGCACCCATCGTTGGGCATGGCACCCACTTTCTGCTTGCTGTAATGCTATCAAGCGGCTTACATAGCTCCAAATGGCCGGTCAGACTCAATCCGAGATTCGCGCATTGCTAGCCTCCGTCGGCCTGTCGCCGCGGCACCGCTATGGCCAGAACTTTCTCATCGACCTGAATCTTATGCGCAAGGTGGTCGAGGCGTCTGGCCTGCAACCTGCGGACACCGTGCTCGAGGTCGGCTGCGGTACCGGCTCGCTGACCGAAATGTTACTTGCGGCCGGCGCGTACGTCGTCGGAGTCGAGATCGATCACGGACTTCAAGATCTGCTGCGCAGCCGGCTAGGTGAGAACGCGCGCTTTTCGCTCGTGGCCGGCGACGTACTGGCCGGCAAGCACCAGATCAACCCCGACGTCCTCGCTGAATTGGGCCGCCATGCTCCTGCGGCGCCGGGGCAATACAAGCTCGTCGCTAACCTGCCGTACCAGGTTGCCACCCCGCTGCTGATGGAACTGCTCTACGTACAGCCGCGCTTCGGCCGGCTGACGTGCACTATTCAAAAGGAAGTGGGCGAACGCCTGAGCGCCGCGCCCGACACAGAGGCGTACGGACCGATCTCCGTAATTGCGGCCACGCTGGCCGACGTGCGGCTCGTGGCCACTTTTCCGCCCACGGCGTTTTGGCCGCGTCCCAAGGTCGAATCGGTACTGGTCGACATCAAGCCGTCGAGCGACCCTCCGATTGCGGCGCGGGAGATCCCGGCGTTTGTCGAGTTCGTGCGCGGCAGCTTTCTACATCGCCGCAAGACTATCAAGAATGTGCTGCAAACCTTGATTGGCCGGACAGCGGCAAGCGCGGTGCTCGCGGGCGCGGACATCAATCCGCAGACGCGTCCCGAAGCGCTCGGGCCACCGGCCTGGCGGAATCTGTTCGAGCGGTTCCGCGCAGCGTCCCCGTGACGCGCCCCGAGATTTCAGCCCGCACAAAAGCCGGACTGGTCACGTCGGTGTGGCCGCCGTAATAGCCGTAGCGGGCAAACTCCTGTCGCCAGCCGATGTTCACGACGCTGTCGGCCCCGCCCGGCGGGTGCAGTCCGACGGCGCCGGCGCCATCCACGAAGTACCGGCCGTCGATGGTGCCAAAGAGCTTCATCGGTCCTGTCAGGATTGAATCCTCGGGCGAGTAGTAGTTGTATATCTTGCCTTTGACTTTCGGCAGGGCTTTGCTCAGGTCGTAATCGCTGCTCAAGCTTGAACTGAGCAGGATCACGTTGTCGACGCTGTGCCCCTGCGGCAGGCTCTCAACGGCCCAGATGGCGACGCCCGTGCCGGCGGAAAGTCCGATGACGTTCACCGGCCGGCCCGGATACTGATCTTGATACGTGTCGATAGCGCGCGCCAGGCGTGCCGCCGCGAGACGCGCGTTCAGGCGCAGTGTCTGATCAACGGCGGGATTGAACGAGACGGTCCATAACACGGAGGCGACTTGCCCCTCGTATCCGGCGGCGGAGAGGCCCTCGCGAATGCCGGCGTCGCCGAAATCAATGTTGCCCGCGCCGGGGCAGTAGAAGGTTATTCCCTTTTGGGCCTGCGGGCCCAAGGACGGTCCGCAGCCGGTCGCGAAGAACGCGGAAACGGCGATCAGCATCAGCATGCTTAGAGCGCGTCCCATCGATGGACCCTGGTTACAGTTACAGGCCGCGCGTCGCGGCACGTAAGCCGTGCGTCTAAAAAGACAGTCCACTCGCGCGAACGTTAGCGGCGCTTCTAGTCCCGGCTCGACTCCGCGGCCGACTTAAAGCCCGGGATACGAATGTTGTCCTGGGGCTTGTCGTCCGGGTGAACCGCGAACACCTCCACGCGTGCGATGTCCTCGAACGGAACTACCACGACGTAGGCGCCGACCTGGTAGTTCTCGTCGACCGGCACGCATTCGAAGGATAGCGCGCTGCTGATCCCCATGTTGGCCATTTCGCGCATTTCATAGCTAAGCCCGTCCTTCAAGTAGAGGATCGTTCGCGTTTCAAGCTGTGCGCGATAGGCGTGGAACTCCGGCGAGCCGTTGCTGTTGTTTTTGGCTTGCGGAAACTTTTTGTAAGCACAGCGGTTCTTGGCCTCTTCGACCTGGCGCTGCAAGCCGCCGCCATGGAACCAGTCGAAATTAAACATGAACGAACCTTTCATCCCGGAAGGGCCTACGGGCATCGCTTGGTCCGAAGTTCGGCACGCAGCTATCATCGTCGCGTATGACGCCGTCCAACAGAGCCCGTTTGACCAAATCCCTCGCGGCGGCGCTTGGCTTCGACCGCGTGGGCGTCACTCGGGCCGGTCCGAGTGAACGCGCGGCGTATTATAAGGCTTGGCTGGAAGCGGGCTACGCCGGAGCGCAGGAGTATCTCAAGCGGAATGTCGGTTTGCGTATCGATCCGTCCCAGTTGCTGTCCGGGGCGAGTTCGATAATCTGCGTTGCCGTCTCATACAACAGGGCCGAAACCGCCCCCGAAACTGGTGGGGAGGGCGAGCATCCGCGTGGCCGCGTCGCTTCATACGCGCGGGGGCGCGATTACCACGTGGTGTTGCGCGGCATGTTAACTGAGCTGATGGAACGCTTACGCGCGGAGCTGAACGAGGCGTTCGAGTGGCGCGTTTGCGTCGACACCGCTCCGCTTTTGGAACGCGATCTGGCCCGGCAAGCAGGCTTGGGCTGGATCGGAAAGAACACTTGCCTGTTAGATCGGCGGGTCGGTTCGTATCTGTTTCTGGGCGAGGCGCTCACGACGCTGGACATCGAGCCGGACGGCCCGGTCACGGATCACTGTGGGACATGCACGCGCTGCATAGACGCCTGCCCAACCGGGGCTCTGATCGCCCCGTACCAGTTGGACGCCCGGCGTTGCATCAGCTATCTCACGATCGAGCACCGCGGTGAGATTTCTGAAGAATTCCACGCCGCGATGGGAAACTGCGTCTACGGCTGCGACATTTGCCAGCAGGTTTGCCCGTACAACCAACACGCCCGCCTCGCGAGCCAGCCCGAGATACTGACCGAACACACGCCTGCGATGCCGGATTTGCTCGAGTTGGTGCGCATGCGCTCCGGCGAGTACCGGCGATTGACCGACGGCTCGGCGAGCAGGCGCGCAACTCGCAACATGTGGCGCCGCAATGCTGCGATCGCACTGGGAAATGTGAGCTGCGCCGATGAGGCCCTGCGCGACACGATCGGGGTCGCGCTGAGCGAGGCTGCCGAGGACGATTATCTCCCGCTGCGCGCGGCCGCCGTGAAATCGCTGGCGCGGCTAGGGGCGGATCGGGGTCGATTTCGCAAGAAGGATTGAACGCCGACGCTTGGTTTCGACCCTGCTTACGGGAGGCCGAGGCGTTTGCGGATCAACCATTCCAGGCCGAGCACGGCGGCGGCGGTCAGGAGGGCGGGCCAGGCGTGCTGCTCCAGGAGGGCGTAGCGCATGGGGCGGCGGACCTCCTGGCGGCGGTCGGTTCGCGATAGTTTATCTAGCATTTTCGGAAAATCCTGGAGGGGGCAATATTGGCCGCCGGCGCTGGCCGTCGCTTCCGCGGCTGAGCGCAGCAGAGGCAGGTTGGCGGTGGGGGGTTCGAATTCGATTTGCTTTTCCAGCAGGGCGAATTCGGTGCGGGCCGTCAGCACGTCCGGCTGCGATGCGGCGGTGGTTGGCGCCGGTGCGGCGCCGGGCGGGTCGGCTGGTGCGTCTACCGCAGGGGCGTCGCCGATGGTGAATTCGAGGCGGTGTTGGCCGGCGGGCAGGCCGGCAGCGTCGAGGCCGGAGAGTTCGGCCCGCCACTCGCCTGCGTGCTGTTTGAGAGGCACGGGGCGGCGCTGATCGCCATCGACGAGTTCGAGGCGGGCCGTCGCGCTGCGGAAGTCAACGCCGTCGTCGGCCAGGTCCGATTGGCTGATGCCCGCGCGAATGCGGATTTGGGCCTGGCCACTGCGCAGCGCGGCCAACGCGTAGCTTGGCTGATCAGTCAGGACCCAGGCGCGCGGGCGGCGATTGGCCAGCCACAGCACCATTTGGGCCCAGAAACGGCGGTGCAGGGCGGCGCCGTCGTCGGAGGCCAGCGCCCAAGGCCAGGTGCTCTCAAGGCCCGCGGCCAGGCAGCGCCCGCTGCCGACTTCCTGAGCCGCAAGCAAGGTGCGGCCGCCGGCGTCGCGTGCCAGGACGGTGGCCAAGGGGTTGGGTTCGCCCAGGAGGGCCGCAGTTCCCAGCCGGGGCAGAGTCTTCCAGCGGGTCGCCTCATCGTCGCTGGACAGCCGCTGGGTGTCGCTGCTTACGGGCTGGATGGCGCCGCGCAACACCGCGTGCTGCAGCCCGACACGCGTGGGCACGAATTGCAGCGGCCCGCGCAGGCCGAACTGATCCCGCACAAATGCGACCGGGCTAACCGTGGCCAGCGGCGAATGGCGAGCGTCGCTATCGTTGAACAAGCGCCGGCCGCCCATCAGCAATAGTCCCACGCCGCGGCGCGTTACGGCGCCGGCGAGTTCCTTCAGGGCGGCATCCTCGCCCAGCGGAGACAGCCGGCCCAGGATTACCACGTCGTAGTCGTTCCAGGAGATGTTCGCTTTGGCCAGAGCCGCGCCGTGTTCGGCGGCTTCCGCGAAGAGGAAGCGTGACGTCAGCTCGAAGCGCGGATCAGCCTGCAAGGCCCGCAGGAGGAAGGCCGCTTCGGTGTGCGGCGCATCTTCCAGGTACAGGACGCGGATGCGCTCGTCGCGGACGTCGATGACGGCGTGCGTTTCAACTTGTTGGCCGCCGAGCGATGCCGGCAGGACGGCCCGCGCGGTAAGCCGCTGCAAACCGGGGCCGGGCGGCAGTAGGTCGAATTCGGCCTGGAGGCGTTGCGGGTCGTGTTGGACTGACAGTTCGCGGGCCTCAGCCCGCTCGCCGTTCCATAGCAGCTCCAGGCGAATTTTCGCGCCGCGGCAATTCTGCGCCCGGGCCGTAACTGGCACGCGCACGCGGTCGCGCGAGCCAAGACGCGCCGGCACGAACAGCGGATCAAGCTCCAAGCTGTGTGCGGCGCCGGGCGCCGGGCCGACGCCTACCCCCAGCAGGGCCGTTCCGCGCGCAGCCAGCGCATCCGCGGCGCTGCGCAGGGCGGCCGGGGCTTCGACGTTTTCGGCGCCGTCGCTCAGGAGCAGCACTGCGGCGGCCCGGCCACCGTCCACGCTGCACATTTGTGCGGCTTCGTGAACGGCTGTGGTCAGGGCCGAATACGGCGTCTGCGGCTCGATACGCCAGGCATGGTCGCCCTCGGCTGCGGAACCCGGCGAGTAGACGCGAATTTCGTACAGGCTCTTCAGCTTTTCGATCGCGGCGCGATTGGCCTGCAAGGCCGCGTTGGCCAGGTCAGCTCGTGAACGGCCCCGTTGCGATTGATCATCGCGAATGCTCATCGATTGGGACTGGTCGAGCACGACTGCAAGCAGCGGCTTGCGCCAGGTTACTTCCACCCACTCCCAGACCGGGCGCGCCACGATGGCCAGAATGGTGAGCGCGGCCAGGACGCGGAGAGCGATCAGCAGGCGGTAGGCACGGCCGGCAGTTGATTCGTTCCGCCGGCGGTAGAGGCGTGCGGCAAGCCATGCCGCGGACACGGCGGCTGCCACGGTGAGGGCGAGGGTACTATTTGGTGTTCGCAGGTTGATCAGGGCCGTGCCGACAAGGGCTGCCGCCGAGCCGGCTATCAGAGCGACGGTCAGACGCGCTAGCTGATGCGTTGCCGAGCGATTGGATTGGTGCGCACGCGACCGGCGGGCGCGCCCGCTCCAGCCGTAAGCCGCTAGCGCACACGCCGCCGCGAGTACCAAGACGAGGTAGTCCGGTTGTTCCCAGCGGAAGGCGGCGTTCAATCAGGTACTCCGTCGCCCACGGCGGCCTCTGCCAATGCAATGAGCGTACGATGTATTATCACGTTGGCGGCGAAATCGGGGCAACAATGGTCGGGTTCCCGGCGCGTGACGCATTATCATGGTGGCGGCCGTCGGGGTTCATCATGTTGGCGGCGAGGTCGGGGCGCCAGTGGTCGGATTCCGGGGCGACAGGCCCCGGCTCTGCTCGCACAAAGCCGAGCTGCGACGCGTTGGCATCATTCCGGGGCGGCACGCCCCGGCTCTGCTCGCCTAGGCGATACGCCCCGGCTCTGCTACGCTTCAACGCCTTGCGGGTCCGTTTTGCGCACGGGCTCACCGACCAGAACTATGGCTGTGAAGACCAGCCCCGCGCCGATGAACAGCAGCGACGGGCGCGTTCGCTGCCAGAGGAACATGCCGGCCAGCGGATAGCGGTCGAGCACGGTTTCCACCAGCGCCGACAGCTCCGGCGCCAACTCCTCGGGCGGTTGGATGAACAACTGTTCCGCGTCATCGGCCGGAGGTTCATCGGCGTCCTCGACGGGCGCGACGGGGATGCGTTCAATCCCGGGAACGTTGACGTTCAAGTCTTCGTAAGCCAATCGCAGCGCGTACGAATCGTCGTTCTCGAGGTATTCACGCTGTTTTCGCAGCCGGGTGATTTCAGCTTCCCAGCGGGCTACCTGTTCGGCGTGCCGGGCGCGCAGGTCCAGCGCGGCCTGGTATTCCACCCAGGCCGGCAGAATCATGGCGGGCGCCAGAATCAGGCCGCCCGAGATCAGCATGAACCAGAACAGGAAGTTTCCAGCGTGGCGTTGGGTGCTCATGGCCGGTGTCAGGCGCCGCGCCAGAAGCGCGCTCCATAGACGGCGGCATCGCCCAGTTCTTCTTCGATGACCAGGAGGCGGTTGTATTTGGCGACGCGGTCGGTGCGTGAGGCGCTGCCGCTCTTGATCTGGCCGGCATTAGTGGCCACCGCGAAATCCGCGATGGTCGTATCCTCGGTTTCGCCGCTGCGGTGACTGATCACGGCGGCGAAGCCGTTGCGCATGGCCAGGTTAACGGCGGCGAAGGTTTCGGTCAGGGTCCCGATCTGGTTGATTTTGATCAGGATGGCGTTGGCGCTGCGCTCACGGATGCCACGCTCGAGATAGTGGACGTTGGTTACGAAGAGGTCGTCGCCCACGAGCTGCACCTTGTCGCCCAGCGTGCGGGTGAGCTTGGCCCAGCCGTCCCAATCCTTTTCGGCCAGACCGTCTTCCAGACTGCGGATGGGGTATTTCTGGCACCAGCATTTCCAGAGGTCGATCATCTCGTCACTGGTGGCGAGGCGGTCGGGCTGCGATTTGAAGAAGCGGTACTTTCCGGTGGCCTCGTCCCACATCTCCGAGGCGGCTGGGTCGAGCGCGATGAATACGTCTTTGCCCAGCTTGTAACCGGCGCCCTCGACGGCCAGCGCGATGACCTCCAACGCCTCTTCATTGCTCTTGAGGCTCGGGGCAAAGCCGCCTTCATCTCCGACGGCCGTGTTGTAGCCGCGCTGTTTGAGCACGGCCTTGAGAGAATGGAATATTTCGGCCCCCATGCGCAGGGCCTCACGGAAGGTGGGCGCTCCCCAGGGCTGGATCATGAATTCCTGGAAATCGACGTTGTTGTCCGCGTGCTTTCCGCCGTTGAGGATGTTCATCATGGGTACGGGCAACACGTGGGCGCTCGCGCCGCCGAGATAGCGATAGAGCGGCAGGCCGGCCGCGGCCGCGGTGGCCTTGGCGACGGCGACCGAGACGGCCAGGATGGCGTTGGCCCCGAGTTTGCCTTTATTGGGCGTGCCGTCGAGCTCGATCATGCGGGCGTCGATCAGTTCCTGGTCGAAAGGATCCATTCCGATCAGCGCCTGGGCGATCGAGCGATTGACATTCTCGACGGCCTTCAGGACGCCGCGGCCGAGGTAACGGTTTTTGTCGCCGTCGCGCAGTTCGACCGCCTCGTTCTCGCCGGTGGAGGCCCCGCTGGGAACGGCGGCGGTAGCGAAGGTGCCGTCGGAAAGTATTACGTCGGCGGCGACGGTCGGATTTCCGCGTGAGTCCAAAACTTCACGCGCGGCCACATGCTCAATGCGCATTTCATCAAATAGCATGCTAATCCTCGTGCTTGTCGGAGGAAGTGGGTTGGGTTGTCACCTTAAATAGGAACGCCGGCGCGGGAGGCGCAGGTTCACGACGGCGGATATTGACCAGGCTCAGCACGAAGCGATCCCGGTCGCGGTACGCGATGGCGTCCAGCGCGTCGTCGATCCGTACTTCGCGCAAATCGCTGAAGCGGTCGTTGACATAGAGCTCGGAGTCTTTCGTGACGACACACACCAGGTTACGGTCCGCCGGGCGTTCGGCCCGGATGAGCAACTCGCCGGTTTCGCAATCGATCGCCCGCACCACGCCGCTGAGCGCCTGATAGGGCGGCGAGAGTTCCTGGCGCGAACAGCCGGCCAGGGTGATGGTGGCACAGCCGACCAGCAGGGCCAGCGAGCGGAATCTGATGAACGCGTTTTTCGTTTTTCTCGTCTCCGCGTAACGTCCCATTCAGCGGACCTAATCAGGCGAGTACCTCGGCGACAATATTTGCGTAACATTGTATCGTGCGGGCCGCCCGGCAAAAGGAAGTCCGCCCGCGTTCGTTTTAGAAACGTGGATTCATGCTCGACACGGGCCGGCTCAGCCAACCCGCAGGAGAGCTTCGGGATTTGGGAGGGACGCGCGCTGAGCGGGCAAAAGGTGGAGCGCGCTTAACGGAGATTACAGACGTTACAGATTACGCGCTGGTCACCAGCGGAGATTTGGCTAAACTGTTCCACCTTGAGGCAGAAGAGAACTTGCCTGTAGGCCCCCGGCCGGCGAGCGTCGAGCCCGGCTGCATCCAACGACCGAGCTTCTAGTGCAACACCTGATGCAACTGGCTTCCGTGCTATCGTTGGCCGCACCTGCTCAAATCCAGGAGTCGATGCAGGCGGCTTTTTACCCGGTGCTTTTTGGCCTGCTGGCGCTGGCCAGTCTCGGAATCCCGATACCTGAGGATGTTCCGCTGATCGCCGCCGGGGTATTGCTGCACACGCACCCAGGCATCGCAAGCTGGCCGGGCACGCTGTTGGTCGCCCTGGTTGGAATCATGACCGGCGACCTGGTTCTTTACCGGCTGGGGCGGCGCTGGGGACCGGGCGTGGTGAGCCATCGCTCGGTGAGCTGGCTTCTGACGCCGGCGTTATTCCGCAAGGCTACGCAGCGATTCAACCGTTGGGGGACGTGGTTCTGTTTCTTCGGGCGGTTCTTTGTGGGGGTGCGGGCGGCGATGTGCCTGACGGCCGGGGCGACCGGGTTTCCGTACTGGCGTTTTTTCCTGGCGGACTTCGCAGGGGCGCTGCTATCCGTGCCGCTGTTCATTGGGCTGGGTTACTGGTTTGCGGAAATTGTGCCGCTGCGGACGTACACCGAGGTCGTGCAGGTGCTGATCACGGTGGGCGTAGTGGGCGTCCTCGGCGCGCTCTTTCTGCTGCGCCGGCGGAGGCGGCGCAAACGGGTCGCTGAGCTTCAAAGCGCACGCGCGGCCGGCAAGCGCAATCAAGCGGCGTTTTCGAGCCGCAGCGGACCCGGCGGCGCTAGTGCGGCGCCCTGCGGGGGGGAATGAACGCGGGCAAAATTGACGCGTTCTAAAGGCCCAGTTCGCGCGCGGCTTGCAGCAGCTTTTCGTACGTACGGTCGAGCGCTTCGGGAATCACTTTTACGTCCGCGATGACCGGCATGAAATTCGTATCGCCTCCCCAACGCGGCACGATGTGCCAGTGCAGGTGATCCGGCACGCCGGCTCCCGCGCAGCGTCCCAGATTCATGCCGATGTTGAACCCCTGCGGGTGCATAGTACGTTGCAGGACCCGTGTTGCGTCGCGGATTCGCCAGACCATTTCGCAGAGCACCTCGTCTGAGAGGTCTTCGAGCTCTGCGCGGTGCTCAGTGGGAGCCACCAGGAGGTGGCCGGTGTTGTACGGGTAGCGGTTGAGCACGACTAGCGACTTGGGGCTGCGCCATAGAACGTGGTTTTTGCCGTCATCCTGGGGCGTCGCGACGTGGCGGCAAAGAAAGCAGCCGCCGGCATCACGCTCGCTGAGCGATTCGATGTACTGCATCCGCCAGGGCGCCCAAACGTCACGATTGAATTCGGCCATGTGAGGCGTTCCTTCAAGCACCAGGGAACTGCGGCGCGGGGGGCCGGCCGGGATGCTTCCGGCCCGGGCGGAAGGCGGTTTAGTTGCCGCCCAGCGCGGCCGCTTGCCGCCCCGATTCTGCGCTTGGCAGTACCCGGATCAGACGATACGCGCGGTTTTCCTCTCCGCCGGGCGTAACCACAAGCAGCCCCAGCGTATGCTCCCCGGGCTCGGTGATTGTCTTCTGCCCGTTAACTCCGTTGCAGATCGGGTCGCCGTTAAGGGTCCAGAGGAAATCGGCACTGCGCTGCCAGTCGGCCGGGCAATCAGCGGAAAAGGCCAAAACCAGCGGCTCGGTGCCGATGGCTGAGGATACACGAATCGTAACCGGGGCCCGCGGCAGGGCGGTGGGCTTTTCGGTGGCGCGCGAAGGCATCATGGCCGCGCTGCTGCTGGGTTGCGGCGGCGCGGCGGGCTCGGTTCGCGGCAGCGATCGGACAGCCAGCAGGGGCGGGGATTCGGAACTGGACCAGTTCCCGCCCGGAGCGCTGCGTGCGGGGGTAGCGGAGCGCGACGGAACCGCGGTGGCGAGCGCCGGCTGGCTGGGCCTGATCGAGTCCATGCGTCCGGCCAGGACGGCAATTCCGCGCGGATTTCCCGCGATTGCCTGGCGGTTGACCAGGACGGTCGGCGGGTGATTAGGCTGGACGCCCGCAACCTGCGCGAAGAAAGCCGCCGCCATGTCGGGTGTGCGCTCGTGACCCAGGGCTTTCATTTCGACCCAGGCCAGGTTCGCGTAGGCATGCTGGTCGTACCATTGGATGGCGTCTTTGGTTTCCTGCTTCACGCCTCCGAGGTCATTTTGGGTTGTAAGGATCAGGACCGGGTAATCGCGCGAGCGCGGCACCTGGTAGGGGTCGAGAATCTGTGACGAGAAATTCGACTGCCGCACTGCCAAGCAGGTAAAACGCTCGGGATGACGGTTCAGCATGAAGTGCGCCAGGTAGCCGCCCGACGACCAGCTTGTGGCCAGCACGTTGCCGCGATCGGCATGCGTGGTGCTGAAAACGTGCTCAACCGCGGCCAGCGTGTTGCGTTCGTCCGACTCAATGCTGCGGCTCATCCTGCGGATCGGGAATTCTCGCAAGACGTCCGGGGCCTTAAGCTCCGGGGCGATCACGATGAAACCGTAGCGATCTGCTTCCTGCTCCCACTCGCGCGCCTGGGCATGAGCGGTGTCGAACGGCTTCATGCCGTGGAACGAAACCACTACCGGCCAGCGCCGCTGCTGCCGGGCCGCCTCGTTGGCCTGAACGTAGTCCTCCGGCAAGTACAGCCAGTAGGCGGCTTGGCGGGTCGGCTCGACGATGCGTTGCAACGTGCCTTGGCCGCGCGGCTGCGGGACCGAGCAACCTACGTTCAGCAATAAGGCAGCGCCGGCCAGCAAGAGGCCGGACGAAGCGGGCAGCATCCGCGGCCTGCGGCCCGCGGCGAGGTCCGTCCCAGGGACGCGGCTCGATTGCGCCTCCTGCGGAGATAGTTGCATAATCTGGCCCTTGTCTATCGTGCCGCGGCTCTATATCGGCTATCCGTTTGGGGCAGGCGTCCTCAATCTATGACCGCGCGATTACCCACACGGCATAAAGGCATTGTAACTAAGCCCGAGGTAGGGGGAAATCCCCAACGATAGATTGCTTGAACCCGTGGTTAGGTCCGAAAACTGTGTGTTAGCAGATGAAGAGCCGATTGCCCTAACGGCACTTCCAGGCGGCATGGAGACAAAGCGGGTCACTCCGATCGCCCCGCCTCGTTGTGGTAACTGCACCGGAACGTAGCGTGGCGACGCGCACCAGCGGATCTGTTTGCCCGTTGTCATGGCGCTTGTTAGCATGATTTTTTTGGATCGGAATGTGGAATTCGACGTGCGGTTGCGTCGCGGTGACCGCCATATACGGCTTTCGACCGCGCCGCGCGGGCCGGCATGAAGCAGCCGGCACGGCACGGTGGTTGCATGGCTAATGCGGGGCGGGGTTTAGGCCCGCCCGGAACGCTCACCAAGGGTTGAAAAAGATGCCCGCCTCTCTGACTCCTGAACAGATTGAACTGCGGACCCAGCGGCTCGGCCAGGAGATGTTCGATCGCATCCGCGGCCAACAGCCCTGGGTGCTCAGCAAGGAGTGGTGGCTGGAGCGCCTGCTGAACCAGTGCATGGTAAATGAGTGGTTCAAGGTGCAATCTTTCCGGTTCATCGACGCTCTGCCAATGCTCAGCGATGACGTTGAGCTAGCCCGCCATTTGCGTGAGTACTTCGTCCTGCCCGAGCACAGCCGGCAGCGCCGCGAAAACGGGCAGCATGGCCCCTCGCCGACGCGCGAGTGGTTCGTCCGCGGGGCCAGTCGCTGGATGAACTGGCAGCGGCCGGACTCTTTTCGTGCCCAGCAGACGGCCCGGTTTGCCCGCGCCGCCTCGATCGCCATGGCGGGCAACTTCATTGCCGGCTCGAACGTGGAGGAGGCGCTGCGCACCATCCGCACGCTGCGGGAACGCAAGCTTGCGTTTACGATCGACGTGCTGGGCGAAGCGGCATTGTCGCGAGCCGAGGCGGAGGCTTATCACGCCACGTACATGGACCTGATCGATCAGTTGCCCGGTCATGCCGCAAGCTGGCCGGCCGTGCCGCTGATCGACGAGGTACCGCGCGTCAACGTGTCGGTGAAGCTGACCTCGCTGCACCCCGGGTTCGATGCGATCGCGCCCGAGGCGGCGAAACGGCGGGTTAAGGAGCTGATGCGGCCGCTACTGCGGAAAGCGATGTCCGGGGGAGTCTTCATCCATGTTGACATGGAGCAGTATGCCATAAAGGACTTGACGCTCGAGCTATTCGAAGAGCTGTTCATGGAGGACGAGTTCCGCAGCTACCCGCACGTCGGCATAGTGCTGCAAGCATATTTGAAGGACGCCGACCGGGATATTCCGCGGACTATTGAATACGCCAAGAAACGCGGCACGCCCTTCTGGGTTCGTCTGGTCAAAGGCGCCTACTGGGATTCGGAGACCGTATGGGCGGACCAGGCGCACTGGCCTTGGCCGGTATGGGAGCAGAAGTGGCAGTCCGATGCGTGCTACGAGCGCTGCTCGCAGCTCCTGGTCGAGAACCACCGCCACATTCACAGCGCGTTCGCCAGCCATAATATCCGCAGCCTGGCGCATGCCATGGCGTTGCGCGAGCTGTACGAGGCGCCGGGTACGGCGTTCGAGCTGCAGATGCTGTACGGCATGGGCGACCCCATCAAGCGGGCGGTGGTCGACATGGGGCAACGCTGCCGCATCTACACCCCGTACGGCCCGCTGCTGGCCGGCATGGCGTATTTCATCCGCCGGCTGCTGGAGAATACGGCCAACGAATCGTTCTTGCGCCGCACGGCCGACACGCCCGCGGCCGAGTTGCTGCGCGACCCGCAGGAAACCGGCCGCCGCACGCCGGCATTTAAGAAGCCCACGATCGTCCGCTACGAGTTCGAGGAACCACTAATGAATTCCTTTGAGAACGTACCAAATACCGACTTTTCGCGCGAGCCGAACCGGCGGCAGATGACTGCGGCCTTGGAGCAGGCTCGCGCTGCGCTGGGGCGCGACATTCCGCTGTTGATAAACGGCGAGCGCGTTACGACCGGACAGTGGAAGGAATCGCTCAACCCGTCGCGGCCGAAGGAAGTGGTCGCGCGGGTGGCTCAGGCCGACGCGGCGGCGGTGGATCGCGCGGTGAAAGCGGCGGCGGAGGCGTTTACGAGCTGGCGCCGCGTGCCGCCTGACGAGCGGGCACAGGCGCTTTTCCGGTTGGCCGGCGTGTTGGAAAAGCGCCGCTTTGAGCTGGCGGCGTGGCAGGCGCTCGAATGCGGCAAGCCCTGGCGCGAGGCCGACGCCGATGTCTCGGAAGCCATTGATTACTGCAATTACTATGGCAAGGAAATGGTGCGCCTGGCGGCCCGTCCGCGCAGCCGCGCTATTCCCGGCGAGCAGAACGAGTATTTCTACGCGCCGCGCGGCGTGGTGGCGGTGATAAGTCCGTGGAATTTTCCGCTGGCCATTCCGGCCGGGCTGATCGCGGCTTCGGTCGTGACGGGTAATACGGTGGTCTTCAAGCCGGCCGGCCCGGCGGAAGTGGTCGGCGCCAAGCTGGCGGAAATGTGTGGCGAGGCCGGTATACCGCGCGGGGTGGTCAACTTCCTGGCCGGTCCGGGCAACGTGGTGGGTGAACTGCTGGCGAAGCATCCGCAAGTGATGACGGTCGCATTCACCGGCTCGCGCGAGGTGGGGCTGCGCATATACCGGCTGATTGCGGAAGCGCCTGCGTCGCGGCCGGCGTTGAAGCGCTTCATTCCGGAAATGGGCGGCAAGAACGCGATCATCATTGATTCCGACGCGGACCTGGATGAAGCCATCAAGGCGGTCATGCACGGCGCCTTTGGCTACGCGGGCCAGAAGTGCTCGGCCTGTTCGCGGGTGATCGTGCTGGATGCGGCGCATGATCGGTTCATGGAACGTTTGATCGAAAGCGTGCGCTCGGCCGGCGTCGGTCCGGCGGATAACCCGGCCACGTCGATTCCACCGGTGATCGATCGCAAGGCATTCGATTCAATCCGCGGCTACATAGAGCAGGGTAAGAAGGAAGCCCGCTGTGTACTCGAAGTGGATGCGAGCGGGCCGACGAAGGAGCACGGGGGCTATTACATCGGTCCGGTGATTTTCGACGATGTTCCGCCGCAGGCCCGTATCGCCCAGGAAGAAATCTTCGGGCCGGTGCTGGTGGTAATTCGCGCGCACTCGATCGAAGAGGCCATCGAGATCTTCAATGGAACCGACTACGCCCTGACCGGCGGCATTTTCTCCCGCAGCCCGGGCAATATTGAGAAGGCTCGCGCCGAATGCGAGTGCGGCAATTTCTACATCAATCGCAAGGTAACCGGCTCGCGTCCGGATCTGCAGCCGTTCGGCGGCCTCAAGATGTCCGGCTTTGGGGCACGCGTGGGCGGTCCGGATTACCTGGTGCAGTTCTGCGATCCGCGCACGGTGACTGAAAACACGCTGCGTCGCGGTTTTGCGCCGAGCGAGGAGGTCGTGGAGGCACTGGGATAGCAGCGGCTCAATCGTTCAATTAGGGGAACGAGCTGAGGGCCCGCGATAACGGTTTGGGAGACCGGCGGGCCCCTTAGGTTGCGCCCTGCTACAGCAGCCTGCGGGAAGGCGTCCACAGTTCAAACCTCGACCGTGGTTTGCCCAGTCGAGGGCGGGATCGGCTCGTTGTGGCGACGGAGGGTCTCCAGGTAGCCGACGATGCAGGATTCGGCATAATGGGGAATCCCGGCTCGGCATGAGCCGGCTCTGCTCGGAGAGAACGCTTGACCGAACCTCTGGACACTTCGACTGTCGATACCTGGGCCATCGTCGAAACCGATTTTGATGTACGCAACAACCGCCACTATGAGGCCCTCATGGCCATCGGCAGCGGCCCGCTACAGCAGCGCGCCTCGCTCGAGGGCGGTTTGAGCGATGACCCGCAGGATCGTGAGTACCTGCACCTCCCCCAAGGTGCGGGACCACCGGCGGGGCGCCGGCCACACAACTCCCCGAGTTCCAAGAGCCGGTTCGGCACGTTCCTGCCCGGCGTAACCGGGCCGCACCCGACTTGCGGCGACGAAATGATCAACCTGCCGGCGATTCACGGCCTAACCCTCTATGCCGGTCACGAACGCCTCGACATGGAGCGCAGCCGCACCGAGGGCTACCGCCGCCGGCTCGACTTACGCACCGGGCGACTCAGCCGCGAGTTTACCTGGCACACGCAGCGTGGCGGCGCCGTCGCCGTGCGGTTCGAGCGTTTCATCAGCGCGGCGCGCCGGCATGTGATGGCGTTGCGCTGTCATTTGCGCCACCTCAGCGGGCCCGCGGTCGAGCTGCGCATGGTGGGCACGCTGGATGCCGACGTTCCCACGAACGGTTTTGATCACTTCGAGCACATCGCGCTCACCGGCGAACACGAGCCGATCACCATCGAGGTGCGCACCAACGGCGGCGACACCGTGGCGGCCGCCGCCCTGATGACCTGCGAACCGGGCGTAGTGTGGACGGTTGAAACCGAGCCGCGCTGGGCGGGCATCGGCGGCATGCGCCTGCTCGAACCCGGCCAGCAGGTGACGCTCTGCAAGTACGCGGTGCTGATCTCCTCCCGGCAGGTGCAGGGCCGCCCGCTGGACGCCGCGCGTAACCTTGTTTGGTCCGCGGCGGGCCTGGGCTACGAGCGGCTGGCGGCTGAATCGGACGCGGTCTGGCAGCGGAGATGGGAGCAGACCGATGTCGTCATCGAGGGCGATCCGCGCAGCCAGCTCGCTTTGCGCTGCGGGCTGTATCACCTCATGCGAGCGGCCGGCGAGGGGGACACGCGACTGGCGATCGACCCCTGCGCGGCCACGAATGAGGCGTGTTGCGGGCGCTTCACCTGGGATACCGACATCTTCATGCTGCCCTTTTTCCTGTACGCCCGCCCGGAGGTCGGCCGCACGCTGGCCGGTTTTCGCCTTAGGTCGTTGCCGGGGGCACGTGCGAACGCCCGGCGTTACGGCTACCCGGGCGCGCGTTATGCGTGGGAAAGCGACCCGGAAGGGCATGAGCAATGCCCGGCCTGGCAGCAGGCTGACCACGACGTCCATGTCAGCGCGGATGTCGCCTACGGACTCTGGCACGCCTACCTCGCCAACACCGCCGACGTGAACTTTTTGGCCGGCGTGGTCGAGGCGCTGACCGAAATTGCCCGCTTCTGGCTACAGCGCGTCACTTACAACGCGGCTCGCGGAGAATACGAACTGCTGATGGTCACCGGCCCGGACCAGTACACGCCCTTCAGCCGGAATAACGCGTACACGAACCGGCTCGTGGCGTGCGCTTTGAACCTGGCGGTGACCGCATGGCGAGAGCTGGAGTCGCGCGATCAGGCGGCCGCGGTTGAGCTGAGTGCGCGGCTGGCACTGCAAGCTTCGGAACTGGAGCAGTTCACCGAAACGGCCGGCAAGCTGCGATTCCCGTACGATGAAGCTCGCAAGTTGGTCGTGCAATGCGACGGTTTTTTCGAGCAGGAGCCCTTTGACCTGGACCGGCACTGGACCGACCGCGCGCGGCCGCTGGCCGCCGGCGTGCCCCAGGAACGCCTTTTCCGCAGCCAGGTGATCAAGCAAGCGGACGCGCTCCAGCTCATTGCGCTGTTCCCGCAAGAATTCGCTGTCGAGCAGATGCAGACCGCCTTCAATACCTACGCGCCGCTGACCGCCCATGATTCCAGCGTCAGCCGGGGCGTGTTCGCTCTCGTGGCTGCGTGGCTGGGTCGCACGGACGAGGCCCTGCGTTTGTGGGGCGAATCCGCATCCCGGAACCTCGATCCACCGGGCGCAGCGGAGGGCGTCGCGGCCGCCGCGGCGGCGCTTAATTGGCAGGCCGTCGTTTTCGGCTTTGCGGGCCTTCGCACGCTGATGCAATCACAAGTGTTGTGGATCGATCCGCACCTGCCGCGGAACTGGACCGCTCTGCGCTTCCCGTTCGTGTGGCGCGGTCAACCACTCTCTATAACTATCGAGCATGGCCGGATCAGCGTGGAGCACCGCGGTGACCGGCCCGTTGATGCTCAGATTCTCGGCCGTCCGGTGCGGCTTGAGCCTGGTCGGCGGGCAGATTTCTGAAGAGTCTGTGAGCTGTGGAAAAAGGGGGCGCTGAATTCCAACATAACCCTCCTACACTATTTTAAGAGACAGCGTCATTTTGTTTTGCCGAGAGGTTCGGGAGCGGACGATGCAAAATGTTCGGCTCCGCAGGAGCCTTATTCATTACGGCCTTGCGGTAGGCGCGACGCTGCTGGCGTGTGCCGCGCAGCTCGCGATGGAGCGGTTCCCCGGCGAACCGCCACCATACATCGCCTTTTATCCTGCCCTGATGATTGCAGCGCTGCAGGGCGGCTTGGGACCGGGATTGCTGGCCACCGGAGTCGCAGCCCTGTTGGCCGGCTGGCTGATACTGCCGGTTGCAGGCGGCGCGGTCAGCTTAGCTCTATTTTCCGGCATAGGCCTGTTCATCTGTATCATCGCTGAGCTCTACCGCCGCAGGCGCGACCGCGCGCTGCGCGACGGGGAACTGAGCGCGCAGGCGGAGTTGGCCCGAGCGGCGGAGGCGGTGCGTAGCTCGCCGCACATGCTGCGCGAGGCCCTGGCGGCCAGCGAGCAGCGTCTGCGTCTTGCGACTCAGTCCGGGCAAATCGGGGTGCAGGAGATCGACCTGGCGACGGGCGAGGCATGCCTGGACGAGCTGACAGCACGCATATTGGGCACCAAGCCCGGAGAGCGCCTGACGATGGAGCGCTACGTGCAGGAATTCGTGCACCCCGAGGACGCCGTTCATCTCTTACCGCAGTTCTTGAAGTGGCTTGAGTCAAACGAAGACCATTGGGGGGCCGAGTACCGCATCAGAAGGCCGGATGGCGAGGAAAGATGGATTCAGGACGACTACCTGGCGATCAGAGAAGAATCGGGCAAGCCTGTGCGCGCGATCGGAGTGAGCAGCGACATCACACGGCACAAGCGCGCCGAGCAGGCACTGCGTCAGTCGAAAGAGATGTTGCGCTTAGTGCTGGACACAGTTCCCGTTAGCGTATTCTGGAAAGACCTGAACGGCGTTTTCCTTGGCTGTAACCAGCATCTCGCGCGAGACGCCGGCCTGCAGTCGCCGGACGAGATTATTGGCCGGGATGACTACGCCATGGGCTGGCGCGACTGGGCGCGTTTGTACCGTACGGACGACCAAGCCATCATGCAATCGGGGCAGGCCAAGCTGGGATATGAAGAGCGGCAGACCGCGCCGGACGGCCAGTTGCTGTGGTTGCGGACCAGCAAAATTCCTCTGCGCGGTCCGGACGGCAAGGTCCTTGGCGTGCTGGGCACCTACGAAGACATTACCGAGCGCAAGCGGGCCGAGCTGACCCTGCGCGAGAGTGAAGAACGGTTCAAAGCTTTGGCGGCCGCCAC
>ENA-UOUL01001163-UOUL01001163.1-bioreactor-metagenome-genome-assembly--contig:-NODE-1163-length-39277-cov-4.926071_pt1 | contig 39277 bp, 36 predicted proteins | sample MGYA00249838_ERZ747220 | MGnify/ENA primary metagenome ERZ747220 (study PRJEB28778, sample SAMN05720191) | bioreactor metagenome | isolation source: Anaerobic biogas reactor | place: USA:Washington... | reverse complement strand
GCGCCGAGGCGGGCGATGGCTCCATTCTCGATATCAGCCGCCTGACCAAGCTGTTTGGCGGGCTGCGCGCCGTGTCCGATTTCCACATGGCGGTGCCCGAGGGGCGGCTGTACGGCCTCATCGGCCCCAACGGCGCCGGCAAGACGACGGTGTTCAACATGATCACCGGCCTGTACTTGCCCACCGAGGGGAGCATCGTGTTCGATGGGCGCGACCTGGTGGGCGTCGACTCGCACCACATCACCCAGGCCGGCGTGGCGCGCACCTTTCAGAATATCCGCCTGTTCCAGAACCTGACGGTGCTCGACAATGTGCGCATCGCCTACCACACCCATGCGGAGTACAGCATGCTCGAGGCAGTGCTGCGCCTCGGCCGGTTCGGCCGGGAGGAACGCAGCCTGTCGGAGCAGGCGCAGGACCTCCTGGCGGTGTTCGGCCTGCAGGACCGCCAGCTCGAGGTGGCCAAGAACCTGCCGTACGGCGAGCAGCGCCGGCTCGAGATCGCCCGGGCCCTGGCCGCTCAGCCGCGCCTGCTCTTGCTGGACGAGCCCGCCGCGGGCATGAACCCGACCGAGTCGGAAAGCCTCATGGAGCTGATCCACTTTATTCGCGACCACTTCAAGCTCACCGTCCTGCTCATCGAGCACCAGATGCGCGTGGTGATGGGCATCTGTGAGTGGATCACCGTGATGGACTTTGGCCAGGTGATCGCGCGCGGCACGCCGCGAGAGATTCAGAACAACGATCGCGTCATCGAGGCGTACCTCGGTAAGCGCATGGGAAAGAGGATCTAGGCCATGCTACTCCAAGTCACTGACCTGGCGGTCGCCTACGGCGCCATCCGCGCGCTGCAGGGGATCTCTTTCCACATCGACGAGGGCGAGATCGTCACGCTGATCGGCGCCAATGGGGCGGGCAAGAGCACCACGTTGCGCACCATCTCGGGTCTGCTGCGACCTCTGGCGGGGGACGTGCGGCTCCGCGGGGAGAGCATCGCCCGCACGCCGGCGGAGCGCATCGTCCGGCTGGGGATCAGCCAGGTCCCCGAGGGGCGGCAGATTTTCGCCAGCCTCACGGTGCGCGAGAACCTGGAGATGGGCGCCTTTACCCGCAAGGACTCCCAAGAGATCGCCGAGACCATGGAGCAGGTGTTCACGAGCTTCCCACGGCTCAAGGAGCGCATCAACCAGCTCGGCGGCACCCTCTCGGGTGGCGAGCAACAGATGCTGGCCATGGGGCGTGGGATGATGTCGCGCCCCTCCCTCCTCCTGCTGGATGAGCCCTCCATGGGGCTGGCGCCCATCCTGGTCGAAGAGATTTTCGAGATCATCAAGCGCATCAACGCCCAGGGAACGAGCATCCTGCTGGTGGAGCAGAACGCGGCCATGGCGCTCTCGGTGGCTAATCGCGGCTACGTCCTCGAGACGGGCTCCATCGTCCTCGAGGGCAGCGCGCAGGACGTGCTGAATAACCCGCAGGTTCAGGCGGCGTACCTGGGAGAGCAGGGGCACTAGGGCTCCTGTGATAGCCATTGACGATGGTGCCATCGATGGGGCCTGTCGCTGGGGACAGCGTTGAGACAGGCCCCTCGCGTTTCGGGCACCTTGTGAGGAGGTAACGTGGCGATCGTCACGCGTGTACTGGCGCGCCCCATCACCATCGGCCGGCAGCTCGACCGCCGAGTGCTGTTGGGGATGGCGGGCGCCCTGATCATCCTGGTATCGTACGCGTTGCCGATGTATGGCGAGCGCATCACGGCGGCGCGGACCCACTTTTCGCTGGGGACGTCGATCGCATCGCACTTTCCCGTGTTGGTCACCGGCCAGCACTATAACCAGGCGCACACGCCGCTGAACGAGGAACTCGAGTCGGTCGCCATCGATGTGGCCCCCGTACCCTATCCCGAGAGTTCGGGCTATGGCTGGTTGGCGCGCCTCGTGGCCAACCCGTTCTACCTGGGGCGGCACGCCAGCTTTGTGCTCTTTATGCTGGCGCCCCTTCTGAGTGCCCTCGCCATGGGCGTCTATGGCGCCGCCGCGCAGGGGGCGCCGAAGCGGCGTGCACCCTGGATCCCCGCCCTCATTCACGTGGCGGTGGCCGGCCCCATCGCACTCGTCCTCGCCTGGCTGCACCAGTTCGATTTCTCGCTGCGGCTCTACGAACTTGCCGAGGGTGCGCTGCTGCCGGCGCCGGGCTACTGGGCCGCCCTGGTGGGTTCGCTGGCAGTGGCCGGCGCCGCGCTGGCCCTGCGCCGCGACACGATCAAGCGGGTGGCCACCTGGTGGATCCTGGTATTCATCGTGGCGCTTGGCGTGTGGCTGCTGACGCGCGTCCGTCCCCAGCCGTTCCTCGAGATCTGGAACTTTATCTCGGACGGCATCCTGGTGACGCTGCGCCTCGTGACCACCTCTTTCGGCTTTATCCTGTTGGTGAGCCTGTTGGGAGGCTTGGGCCGCATCTCGCGCAACCGCGTCATCTATGGCATCGCGTCCCTCTACGTGGAGATCGTCCGCGGCATCCCGCTGCTGGTCCAACTCCTGTTCATCTGGTTCGCCCTGCCGCAGGTGTTCGACATCCTTGGAGGGGCGCTGGTGGAGGTGCCCGGCCTCGAGGGCGCGGCGCAATGGCTGCTGGACCTGCGCCTCGACCCCTACGCCGCCGCCGTACTGGGCCTCACCATCTGCTACGGCGCCTACGGGTCCGAGATCTTTCGCGCCGGCATCTCGTCCATCCATCATGGACAGATGGAGGCGGCGCGCTCGCTGGGGATGAACTCGTTCCAGGCGATGCGCTACATCATCCTGCCCCAGGCGGTGCGGGTGATCTTGCCGCCGGTCGGCAACGAGTTCGTCGCCCTGCTGAAGGACTCGTCCCTCGTCTCGGTGTTGGCCGTGTCGGACCTCACCCGGCGGGGGCGCGAGTACATGGCGCGCACCTTCTTGAGCTTTGATACCTGGATTCTGGTCGCCCTCTGCTACCTCGTGCTGACGCTCTTTTCGTCGCGCGTGGTCGAGTTCATCGAGTCCAAGAGCCGCTTCGAGCGCTGAGGGCGGGTTACTAAGGAGCAGTCAATGGCCGCGACCACATCTCCCGCGCCCTCTGTGGGCGCGCAAACGACGTCCTGCCAGCCGATCATCGCCATCCGCGACCTGCACAAGACCTTTTCGCATGGCCGCGTCGTGGCCCTGGACGGCGTCTCCATGGATGTGCCTTCGGGCCAGGTGGTGGTCATCATCGGGCCGAGCGGCTCGGGCAAGTCCACGCTGCTGCGCTGCATCAACCACCTGGAGGTGCCCGACTCGGGCTCGGTAGTGGTGGATGGCGTCCCCCTGACCGACGCGACGAACATCAACCAGGTGCGGATGGAAGTGGGGATGGTGTTCCAGCAGTTCAACCTCTTTCCGCATCTCTCGGTGGTAGACAACATCACGCTGGCGCCGCGCGTCGTGCGGCAGCGCTCCCACGCCGAGGCCGAGTCGATCGCCCTGAACCTGCTGGACAAGGTCGGCATCCCCGACAAGGCGCAGTCGTACCCGGGGCAGCTCTCGGGGGGGCAGCAGCAGCGCGTGGCCATCGCGCGCGCCTTGGCGATGCAGCCCAAGATCATGCTCTTTGACGAGCCCACCTCGGCCCTCGACCCGGAGATGATCAAAGAGGTCCTGGACGTGATGCTCGACCTCGCCCAGGATGGCATGACGATGGTGGTGGTGTCCCACGAGATGGGGTTTGCTCGCGCCGCCGCCGGGCGCGTCATCTTTATGGACGAGGGCAAGATCGTGGAGGACACGACGCCCAAGGAGCTGTTCGACGCGCCGCGCGAAGCACGCACGCGCGAGTTCCTCAGCAAGATTCTGCACTAGCGGCGGCGAGGTATAGGGTGAGCGTTGTGGGTTGTGCGTTATGAGTTGCTAAAGCACGTTGCAGGTTGCAGGCTATTGCGACTGGTCTCTCTCTAGCCTGTAACCTGTGACCTGTAACCTGTCACCGGCACCGACCAACACGCAATCTCTAACCATCCTCGCATTAGCTCTTGCGATCGTTGGGCAAGACGTCGCGTTGGCCGGTGCGGATGAACTGGCCGAGTTTGCGCTCGGTGCCGTTGCGGATGCGCTGGATGTTCGGGCGCAGTTCCCAAACGCCCATGGTGCTGGTGCCCAGGGCAAAGAGGACGTACACCGGCGGCCACACCCCCTGGACGGCGCCCACGATGGAGGCCAGCGTGAGTGCGGCGGCCAGCGTGAGGGAGCCGAGCGACGTGTAGCGCCAGATGAGGATCGCCAGTCCCCCCGCCACGAGGCCGGCCGCGGCTGCGACGGGCATGAGGGCCAGGCACGCGCCCACCGTGGTCATGCTCCCCACGCCCCCGTCGAAGCGCAGGAACACCGACCAGTTGTGCCCCGCTACGGCGGCCAGGGCCGCCAGCACCGCCACCGCCGGGACGCCCGGCGCCAGCCAGCGCGCCAGGGCCACGGCACCATACCCCTTGCCCAGATCACTCAGGAAGGTGAGGGCGGCTGGGACCACGCCCGCGGCGCGCAGCACGTTGCTGGCGCCCGTGCGGCCGCTTCCGACCTTGGTCACATCGACGTTCTTCAGCAGCCTGGCCCAGACGTACCCCCAAGGGATGGACCCCAGCCCGTAGGCCAACACGACCGCCGCCACATAGCGCAACCCGTCCATGGCCCTCCGTCCGATTCGGCTCTAGCGGCACAATCGATAGAACACGCTCCACCAACGAGAGTTGCGCGTCCCCGCGCCGGGCTGAGGGCGACTGGCGCCCACGAGGTTCACCCGGTACGTTAGATGAATGTTAACACACGTTAACGTTTCTGCCAATCGGCAACGATTCTTGACGCCACCTCCCCTCAGGGGTAGTATCGGCGCAACTGCCGACAACAACCACGATGGGAGCTGCGATGGCCGACTATGTGGCAGCCGTCGATCAAGGTACGACCGGCACGCGATGCATGATCTTTGACCGCGAGGGGCGCGTCGTCGCCTCGGACTATGAGGAGCACCGGCAGATCTTTCCGCAGGCCGGCTGGGTGGAGCACGACGCCCTGGAGATCTGGGCCAAGACGCAAAAGGTGGTCGGCGCGGCGCTGGAGGCGGGGCGCCTGCGCCCGACGGACGTATCGGCCCTGGGGATCGCCAACCAGCGCGAGACGACCGTCGTCTGGGACCGTCAGACGGGCCAACCCCTCTACAATGCCATCGTCTGGCAGTGCACGCGCACCGACGGCCAGTGCCGGCGCCTCATCGACGCCGGGCTGGAGCCCCTCATCCGCGAGCGCACGGGCCTGCTGGTGGCTACCTACTTTGCCGTCACCAAACTCATGTGGTTGCTGGAGAACGTGCCTGGGCTGCGGGCCGCCGCCGAGCGAGGTGACGCCCTGTTCGGCACCATCGACACCTGGCTCATCTGGAACCTCACCGGTGGGCCGCGGGGCGGCGTGCACGTCACCGACGTCACCAACGCCTCGCGCACCATGCTGATGAATCTGGCCACGCTGGACTGGGACCCCGGGCTCCTGGCCGCCATGGGCATCCCGCGCGCCATGCTGCCGACGATTCGCCCCTCCAGCGAGGCGGCGAGCTATGGCGACGTCGCGGGCATCGTCGTGGACGGCGCCGCCCTCGGCTGGCCGGTGTGCGGCGACCTGGGCGATCAGCAGGCCGCCCTGGTGGGGCAGGCGTGTTTCGCCCCCGGCGAGGCCAAGAACACCTACGGCACCGGCTCGTTCATGCTGATGAACACCGGCGACCACCCCGTTTCCTCGACGCGCGGCCTGCTCACCACCGTGGGCTATGACCTGGGCGCCGGTCGGTGCGCCTATGCCCTGGAGGGGTCCATCGCCGTGACGGGCGCCGCCGTGCAGTGGCTGCGTGACAACTTGGGGCTCATCGAGCACGCCGCCGAGACGGAGGCGATCGCCGCCACCGTGCCGGACACGGGCGGGGTCTACTTTGTGCCCGCCTTCTCTGGGTTGTACGCCCCCCATTGGGATATGTACGCCCGCGGTGCCATCGTGGGGCTGACGCGCTTCTCCAACCGCGCCCACCTCGTGCGCGCCACCCTGGAGGCGATCTGCTACCAGGCGCGGGAGGTGCTCGACGCCATGGAGGCGGACTCGGGGATCGGCCTGCGGACCCTCAAGGTGGATGGCGGTGCCGTGGCCAATGATCTCCTCATGCAGATGCAGGCCGACATCCTCGGCGTGCCCGTGGTGCGCCCCACGGTGCGCGAGACGACGGCGTTGGGCGCCGCCTACGCCGCGGGCCTGGCCGCCGGCGTGTGGGCCACCACCGATGCGCTGCGGCAGCACGGGGGTATAGAGCGTACCTTCGAGCCTCAGTGGGATGATGCCCGACGCGCCGCGGGGTATCGCGGCTGGGCGCGCGCCGTGGAGCGCTCCCGAGGGTGGATCGAGTCGTGAGCCCACGCATGGAGCCGTTCGGGGGAGGCGACGCCCCGCAGTACGACGTGGTGGTCGTCGGTGCGGGGGTAGTCGGGAGCATGATCGCCCGGGCGCTGTCGCGCTACGCTCTGCGCATCCTGTTGGTGGACAAGGCGTCGGACGTGGGTGAGGGCACCACCAAGGCCAACACCGCCATCGTGCACGCCGGCTACGACGCCAAGCCGGGCAGCCTCAAGGCGCGCCTGAACCTGGCGGGCAACGCCATGTTCGACACCCTCTGCGCCGAGCTAGAGGTCGATTTCGACCGCTGCGGCACCTACGTCGTCGCGCTGACGGACGATGACTTGCGCACGCTGGACGACCTCTACCGCCGTGGCCGCGAGAACGGCGTCCCCGACATGGCCATCGTGCCTGGCGAGGCGCTGCGCGCCGCCGAGCCGGGAGTGAACGCCTCGACCGTCGGCGCCCTCTGGGCGCGCAGCGGCGGCATCGTCGATCCCTTTGGCCTGTGCATCGCCGCGGCGGAGAACGCCGTGATGAACGGCACCACGGTTGCCCTGGATACGGAGGTCACCGGCTTCCTGAGAGAAGGCGATGCCCCCGACGGGCGCATCGCGGGGGTCATCACGGATCGTGGCGTGGTGCGCTCGCGCTGGGTCGTCATCGCCGCCGGCCTGTGGGCCGACGACCTGATGCACGCCGCGGGGCTGGATGGCTTTACCATCACGCCGCGCAAGGGGGAGTATTTCGTCCTCGACAAGGCGGCTGCCGACGCCGTGCGCACCGTCCTCTTCCCCTGCCCTACGCCGGTGAGCAAAGGGATCCTGGTGACGCGCACCATCCACGGCAACGTGATGCTCGGCCCCAACGCCGTGGACGTGGGCGCCAAGGATGACCTGCGCACCACCGCCGACGGCCTCGATGAGGTGCTGGCCGGCGCGCTCGGGCTGGTGCCCTCCCTTAACCCCCGCCACGTGATCCGCACCTTTGCGGGACTGCGCGCCACGGGGAGCACGGGCGATTTCGTCATCGAGGCGCCGAGAGAGGCGCCGGGCCTCGTCGTCCTGGCCGGCATCGAGTCGCCCGGGCTGACGGCCTCGCCGGCCATCGCCGAGTACGTCGTCGATCTGCTGCGCGAGGAGGGACTACCCCTCGATCCTCGTGCGGACTATGATCCGCGTCGCCCCGCGCCGCCCCGTGTCGCGCACCTCAGCCCCGAGGAGCACGCGGCGCTCATCGCCCAGGACCCCCGCTACGGGCACGTGGTCTGCCGCTGCGAGACGGTGACCGAGGGCGAGATCGTGGCCGCCATGCATCGCCCCATCCCGGCGCGCACCTACGACGCCCTGAAGCGTCGCACGCGCCTGGGGAGCGGGCGCTGCCAGGGGGGTTTTGACCTGCCCCTCGTCCTGGGGATTATGGCGCGGGAGTTGGGCGTCTCGCCGCTGGAACTCACCAAGAGGGGCGGCGCCTCACGCCTCGTGCAGCGTGGCACCAAAGACGTGCCCAGTCGCGGCACAAAAGACGTGTCCAATCGTGGCACCACGGAGGTGCCGGCATGAGGCACATGGCATGTGACGTGCTGGTCATCGGGAGCGGGCCGGCGGGGCTGGCAGCCGCCGCGCAGGCGCGCCGGTCGGGTGCGGGGTGCGTGCTGGTCATCGAGCGCAGCCCCGAGCCGGGCGGCATCCTGCCCCAGTGCATCCACAACGGCTTTGGGGTGCGCGTCTTTGGGTCCGACCTGACGGGCCCCGAGTACGCCGGCCGCTGGGCGGAGGATGCCCTCGCCGCGGGCGCCGAGATCGTGACGGACACCATGGTGCTGGCCGTCGAGCCGGGTCCGGCGGCCGTGGCGGTGGGGCCCAAGGGGGGGCTGACGCGGATCACGGCGGGCGCCCTGGTGCTGGCTATGGGATGCCGCGAGCGCCCGCGCGGGGCGCTGGCCATCCCCGGCAGCCGCCCCGCCGGCGTGTACACCGCCGGCACCGCCCAGCGCCTGGTGAACGTCGAGGGGTACATGCCCGGCAGCCGCTTTGCCATTCTCGGCTCGGGCGACATCGGCATGATCATGGCGCGGCGGCTCACCATCGAGGGTGCCCAGGTGGTGGGGATGTTCGAGATCCTCCCCTACATCAGCGGCCTGCGGCGCAACCTGGTGCAGTGCGTGCGCGATTTCGACATCCCGCTGCACCTGTGTACCACTGTCACCGAGGTAGTGGGCTCCGAGCGCGTCGAGGCGGTGGTCACCAGCCAGGTGGACGACCGCTGGCGGCCGATCCCCGGCACGGAGCGCGCCTGGCCGTGCGATACACTCCTCCTGTCGGTGGGCCTCATCCCCGAGAACGAGTTGTCGCGTATGGCCGGCGTGGCCATCGACCCCGTCACCGGCGGGCCCATCGTCGACGAGCGCATGGCCACCAGCGTCCCCGGCGTGTTCGCCGCAGGGAACGTGGTGCACGTCTACGACTTGGTGGACGACGTGACGGAGAGCGCCTTGCGCGCGGGGCGTTTTGCCGCCGCGTACGCCCGGCAAGGAGAGGACGCCCCCGGGCGGCGGGTGCGCGTAGTGGCGGGCGCCAACGTCCACCACGTGGTGCCCCACCACGTACACCTCGATCGGCTGGCGGAGGAGGCGATCCCGCTGCAGCTCCGCGTGCGCGAGCCGGTGGAGGAGGCGGTGCGCGCCCAGGTGCGCGCCGGCGGCAAGGTGCTCCTCTCTCGCCGCCAGCGCTACGTCCGCCCCTCCGAGATGGTGACCCTCACCCTGGAACCCCAGCACGCGACCGCTCTCGACGGAGTCGAGGCGATTGAGGTGGTCGTCGTCGCGTAGAGGCAGGCGATTCGCCAAGAGCCATTAGCTGTTGGCTGTTGGCCGCCCGCCTCTACGAGCCGAGGCGCCGAATGCGAGCAGCCAAGGGCCAAAAGCTAACAACCCGCAGTCATAGGTCAGACTGGAGCACGACGTGGAACACCGCGAATTCATCTGCGTCACCTGCCCCGTGGGGTGCACCATTAGCGCCCTCGTGGAAGGGGACGAACTCATCGAGGTGCAGGGGCAGGCGTGCCGACGCGGCGTCGCCTTTGTGCGGGAGGAGCTAACCTCCCCCCGGCGCACGCTGACGACGACGGTGCGCGTGGACGGCGGCGCCCTGCCGTTGGCGCCGGTGCGCTCGACGGCGCCCCTCCCCAAGGGGATCGTCCTCGACGTGGCCGCCCGGCTGCGCGCGGTGCGGGTCCCCGCGCCCGTGGGGGCGTACCGGGTGATCATGGCGGATGCGCTGGGCAGCGGCGTGGACATCGTGGCCACGCGCGCGGTGCTACGCGTTGGGGAGGAGCGCTAGGTGATGCGCGTCCTTCGCGTGCTCGTCGTGGGGGCCGGGGCGATCGGGTCGGCGGTGGGCGGAAGCCTGGCGCTGGCGGGGCATCGCGTAGCGTTCCTGGGGCGGCGCGCCTACGTCGACCAGGTGCGCGAGCGCGGCCTCCTGTTGACGCGCGACGGGCGCCCCCAGCGCATCTGCGACGTCCTCGCCGATACCGAGGCGGGTCCCCTGGAGGCCGGCCTGAACGGACTGGACCTCATCATCGTGACCACCAAGGTCCATGATACGCGGGAGGCGTGCCTGGCGGTGCGCGAGTTTGGCATCACGACGCTGGTTCTGCAGAACGGCGTGGGGGGAGATGCCATTGCCGCTGAGGTACTGGAGGACACGCCCATCTTTGCCGGCGTTACCACGTGGGTCGTCTCGACGGAGGCGCCAGGCGAGTACACGGTGTCCAGTCGCCGCCGGGGACTGGCGCTGGCACCCTCCATGTCGACTCAGCTGATGGTGAATGGCTTTGCGCGACGGTTCCGCGAGGCCGGGGTGCGCTGCCGCGCCTACGATGACGCCCGGTCGATTCGCTGGTCCAAGCTGCTGCTCAACATGCTGGGCAACGCCATCCCCGCCATCCTCGACATGTCGCCTGCGGAGGTGTTCGCCGACAGGCGTTTGTACGCCTTGGAGCGCGCCGCGTTTCTCGAGGCGGTGGGCGTCATGCGCGCCGCCGGCATCCGGGTGGTCGATCTTCCCGGCTATCCGGTGCGGGCGCTGGTGGCCGCCATGGAGCACCTGCCCGAGGAGGCGAGTCGTCGCCTCATGGCGCGGCGCATCGCGGGGGGGCGCTCCGGCAAGGCGCCCTCGCTGCAGATCGACGCACGGCGAGGGCGAACGCGCTCGGAGGTGACGGCGCTAAACGGGGCGGTGGCGCGCGAGGCGGAGCGGCTGGGGGTGCCCGCCCCCGACAACGCCGCCATCTGTGAGACACTCCTCGGGGTCCTCGCGGGGGACGTGCCGCGTGAGGAGTTACAGCGGAACCCGATGGCGCTCCTCAGGCGGGTGGTGGCGTATGATAGGCGCGATCCCTAGGCTGTCTGGAGTCGCTTGAGCCAGATAAGGGGTTGGCCCAGGCGCAGGCCCAGCGCCCAGTGGCCCAACACCAGCCCGAACTCCCATTTGGCCAGCAGGGCCACGCGCAGCTGCGGCGGATAGAACTGGTGCACCGACACGTACTGGGCGGGCCGATAGCTGACGGCAACCAGCCACTCATAGTGGGCGCGCCGCAGATGGGGAAGGTAGGCGACCAGGCGCCCGAAAAAGCGCCAGTAGGTAGTCATGCGCTCCCGATCGACGCGAAAGGCGATGAACGTCGCCACGCGGTCCACGGCCATGTACTCATCGTTGATGACCAGCATCGTACCTCGCCGTCTCTTGCCGGGCGGCTCGCCGCTGTCGGCGGGCCAAGGGCTCCGGTCCTCGACTGCCACTCTCCCCTGGCCTCATCGTAGCATCGCGCGCGGGTAGTGCGGTTAAGCTGGTGTAAAGGAATCTGCGGCGGCGAGGTTCGGCGCCTACTCCCACCACCAACGGGGCGCGGGGCAGAGGCGTGCGGAGGAGCCCGAGTACCCCAGCGCCGGGCGTGGGGTGGGGCGCCCACGACGGGTCGCCGCTCTGGCCGGCGCGCGCCGTGGTTGGCGCGCCACCTGCCTTCTCGGGCGCGCTTTGGGCGCTGTCCGGGGCCAGAGGTCGGCGTCGACGCCGGCGAGGATGACCAGGGCGATGACGGCGATGAGGATGAGTTCCATGGCGGCCTCCCGACTGGAGCGGTGGTAGCGATAAACGCCTGCCGAACATATGTTCGGATACATGATAGCACAAATGTTCGCATGTCGCAAGCCCCCATCGTGATTGACAGTACCACATGGCGATGCTATACTCTCAAGTTAGTATGTACTAATTCAACACTCCATCTGATGGCCGGGGCCTGGCATGCGCCTGGCGAGGCGCCTGCCACCCTTACAACGGCAGGAGTCGAGCTGTGATGCGCGATGGTGTGATGCCGCTTTCAAGTCTGGGAATGGGCGAATCCGGCACGGTGGTGCGACTGGAAGGTGGCGCGGGCTTGGTGGGGCGCTTGGCTGCGCTCGGCTTTACCCCCGGAACAACCATCGAGGTGGTCCGCAACAACCGTCACGGCCCCCTCATTGTCTCGGTACTCGATACGCACATTGCCCTGGGGCGCGGGCAGGCAGCCCGCGTGCACGTGACCCGCCGGGCCAGCTCGGTTCCATTGTGAGCGACGCAGGGATGTCGCTGTGAACACGACCGCACCCGTCTCTGTAACCGCCCCCACCACCACGACAGCAACCATCGCCCTGATGGGACAGCCGAACGTCGGCAAGAGCACGATTTTCAACATGCTGACGGGGCTCAACCAGCATGTGGGCAACTGGCCGGGCAAGACCGTGGAGCGCCGCTCGGGCACGTTCGAGCATCACGGCGTGCGCGTCGACATCATCGACCTTCCCGGCACCTACTGCCTCACGGCCGCCTCTCCCGAGGAGCGCGTGGCGCGCGATTATATCATCCAGAGTCGCCCCGATGTGGTGCTGGTCATCCTGAGCGCCGCCGCCTTGGAGCGCAACCTCTACCTCGTCACCGAGTTGCTGGCCCTCCCCGCACCCCTCGTCATCGGGCTCAATATGCTGGATGTGGCCCGCGAGCAGGGGTTCGACGTGGAGCCGCGCGTGCTCTCTGCCGCCATCGGCGTGCCGGTGATCGCCATGACTGCCTCGCGGGGCGAGGGGGTGCACGAACTGATCGACACCGCCCTCGAGGTAGCGCGCCACGGCCCGGCCCAGGAGCCCTCGCGTCCGGAGATTCGCGAGGACCACCGCGAGGTCATGGCGCAGATGCTCGACCTCGTCGCCCCCTTTGTGCCGCAGGGGTACCCGCCCGACTGGATCACCCTGAAGCTGCTCGAGGGAGACGAAGAGATCACGGCCATGATGCGCGCCGTCCTGCCCGAGGCGACGCAGGCCCAGGTGGATGCCCTGCTGCGCCGCCACGAGGACGCCCTGATCGCCGTGGCCAGCGGACGCTACGAGTGGATTCGGCGCATGGCGCGCGCCGCCCTCAAGCGCCCTCGCGCCGGCCACGTCAGCCTCACCCTGCGCCTCGACAAGGTGGCCACCCACCCCTTTGGCGGGCTGGTGGTGCTGGCGGCGGTGCTGGCGCTCATCTTTGGCCTCACCTACAGCATCGGGGCCCCGCTCCAGAACTGGATGGCCGACCATCTGGTGGGCGCCGCGGCCGTCCTGGCGACCCGCGCCCTGGCGGGAGGGCCGCCGTGGCTCTCGGGCCTGGTGGTCGACGGCATCCTGGGTGGCGTGGGCACGGTCCTGACCTTTTTGCCCATCCTGGTGATCTTTTTCGCCACCATGGGGTTCCTGGAGGACGTGGGGTACATGGCGCGGGCCGCCTATGTCATGGACCGCTTCATGCACGTCTTGGGGCTGCACGGCAAGAGCTTTATGCCGCTGTTCCTGGGATTCGGCTGCAACGTGCCGGCCATCATGGGCGCGCGCGTGATCGAGTCGCGGCGGGGGCGTCTCCTCACCATCATGCTGGCGCCCCTAGTGCCGTGCGCGGCGCGCCTCGCCGTGCTGGCGGTGCTGGTGCCCGCCTTTTTCCCCGAGCGCGCCACCCTCGTCACCTGGCTCCTCACCGGCCTGCCGCTGGTGGTGCTCGCTGTGGGAGGCGCCCTGGTGAGCCGCATCGCCATCCCGCCGGACGACGCCGCCTTTATCATGGAGATGCCACTCTATCACGTGCCGAACGCGCGCACCATCGGCCTCCTGGTGTGGGAGCGGACGCTGGCGTTCCTCAAAAAGGCCGCCACCGTCATCCTGGTGGTCTCGGCGCTCGTGTGGCTGCTAGCCACGCTGCCGCACGGCGCCATCGAGAGCAGCTATCTCGCGGCGGTGGGGCGCTTCCTCGCCCCCGTCGGTGCGTTCATGGGCCTGGACTGGAAGCCCCTCGTGGCGTTGCTGGCCGGCTTTGTGGCCAAAGAGAACGCCGTGGCCACCCTGGGGGTGCTCTACGGCGTCGGTGAGGATCCCGGCGCCCTGGTCGGCGCGCTGCAGGCCAACCTGAGCGCTGCATCGGGCCTGGCGTTCCTCGTGGCCCAGATGCTGTTCATCCCCTGCGTCTCGACGGTCGCCGCCGTGCGCCAGGAGACGGGCTCGTGGCGTTGGGCGCTGCTGAACGTGGCGGCGTTGGCCCTGCTGGCCGTCCTGGGGGGCGCCGTCGCCTATCGACTGGCGCTGCTCTTCCTGTAAGGAGGATACCTATGGCCGGAGATCCGCCGCGCGTCGCCACGGGTTCGGACAGCACGCGGGCCGACGATCCTCTCCTCGCGCTCCTGGCACACCTGGCGCAGGCCAGGGTGCGCACCCTCGCCGAGCTGGCCGGCGCGATGGGCGCTGACGTCGGGCTGGTGGAGCAGATGCTGGACATCCTCGCTCGCGGCGGCTACCTGCAAGAGTCGCAGTTCTGCGAACCCGACGGGCGCGCCTGTGCCGGCTGCAGCCAGGCCGGCCTGTGCCGCGTGATGCATGGCGGCCGCGTCTGGGCGCTCACCGATAAGGGGCTGCGCGCCGTCGGCGCCGCCTGACAGGCATGGTGCGAGACTCGCCACGCAACACCTCCCAAAGCCCCCCGCGCAGACCCTCACCTGTACGAGGGCTGATGCTGGGGGGTCTTTGGGAGATTCTCCCTGGACGTGTCCTAGTTGCCGTAATCATCGAGTGATGCTATAGTGCGCCGACGCAAGGGCCAAGCATGGCCCCGCGACGCGTGCGGGGCCGGCCTACCGGAAAGGACGTCCGTGCTGAGTCCCGGTTCATTGCTCGCTGGCAAGTTCAAGATCACGGCCGTCGTCGGCGAGGGAGGCTTTGGCAAGGTCTATCTCGGCCACGATGCGGGGATGGACCGGCCCATCGCCATCAAGGAACTGCTGCACGACGCCACCATCCTTTCCCCCGAGGACCGGCAGGACTACCAGGCGCGCTTTCTCAAGGAAGCGCAGATCACCAGCCGCTTCTCGCATCCCAACATCGTGTCGGCCTATGCCCTGGAGACGGGCCCTCACGGTGACCTCTACCTGATCCTAGAGTACGTCGACGGCGGCAGCCTGAAACAGCTCCTCGACGCCAAGGAGCCGCTCCCGGTGGAGCGGGTGGTAGAGATCGGCATCCATCTCTGTCGCGCCGTGGATGCCATCTTTGCCCGTGACATCGTGCACCGCGACATCAAGCCGAGCAACATCCTGTTATCGCGGGACGGCACCGCCAAGCTCACCGATTTCGGCGTGGCGCAGGTGGGGCACGAGACGCGGCGCACCCAGGAGGCCGTGGGCCATCCTGGCACGCCGGCCTACAAGTCGCCCGAGCAGGCCACGACCACCGGCTACCTCGATCAGCGCTCCGACCTGTACGCCGTCGGGCTGGTGCTCTATGAGATGCTCACCGGCCAGCTCTATCTGCGCGGACGCGGTACCCCACGCTTGTTGAACTCCAACGTCCCTCAGTCGCTCAATGCCGTGGTGATGAAGGCGTTGGAAAAGGACCCCGAGCGCCGCTACCAGACGGCCGAGGCGATGCTGCGCGACCTGATGGACGTGCGCGAGCAGCGCGTCTGGGGCCAGGTGCGCATCATGATGGGCGCCGTACACGGCGCTCCCGCGCTGGTGGGGGTGGCCTCGGCGGCTCTGCTCGTGCTGGCTACCTTCTTCTATCGGGGGCCCGGCGCTCCGCCCACCGACGCCGGTGCGCCGGCCAGCCCGAACGCTATGACCCTCGCCGCGGCAGCGACGCCGAGTCTCGCCCCGCCGACCCCAACGCAGCTCCCGACGCCAACGGATACCGCCATGCCGGGCGATGCCTTTGAGTCGGACGACAAGGATCCGGCGCCCATCTCGCTGGGCGAGGTACAGGAGCGTTCCTTTGACCCGGAGGGCGACGTCGACCGGGCGACGTTCCGGGCCAAGGCGGGGCGCAGCTACAGCGTGGAGACTCTCGACCTTGCCGTCGGCGTGGACACGCGACTCGAAGTTCTGGCGAACGGGAACAGCTATACCAACGACGACGCCTCGCCTGGCACCCTCGCCTCGCGCGTCGAGTTCTCGGCGGAGGAGGACGGGATGGCGGTCATCACCATCCACAACGCCGACCAGTACGGACCCGAGCGCACCTATGCCTTGCGCGTGACCGAGACGACGCCCGAGGCCACGGCGACCCCGACACCGACCGTAACCCCGACCGGCGGGCCGACCATGACGGCGCGGCCGACCTTTACCCCGCGACCGACCTTTACGCCCGGGCCGTCGCGCACCAACACGCCCGTCTACACCCGCACGCCCACGCGGACACGGACGCCGACGCGTACCCCCACGCGCACACGGACGCGCACGCCCACCCGCACGAACACGCCGACGCGGACGCCGACGCGCACCAACACGCCGGTGGCGTCCCCCACGCCGACGAACACGCCGCAGCCCACCAAGACGGCCACGCCGGACCGGACGCCGCTGCCCGTCAAGACGCCCGGGCCGCCCACCGAGTAGCCGCAAGTCGTGGGGGTGGTAGCGTGATGGCCGATCCGCATGGCGCGCCGGTCACCGCAGGCCCAACGTCCGACGGCATCGTGGCGCGCCCCGCGACGGCGGCGGACCTCGATGCGGCGGCCCGCGTGATGGTCGCCGCCTTTCCCCGCGAGTTTCGCCTCCTGTTCGGCGTGCGACAACGGGTCGCCGAGGAGGCGGCCGCGCACCTGCTGCGCGACGACTGCCCCGACGGGTGCGGGGTTTGGGTGGCGTGGGACGGGGATGCCGTCATCGGGATGATGCTGCTCGAGTCGCCGCCCGAACTCCGCCCGCGCCGCACCTGGCGCCTGGCCTGGCACGTGGCGTGGCGACATGTGGGGCCGTGGGGGCTTCCGCGGCTGGCGTTGGCACTGCTGCTGCCGCGCTATGTCGTTGGTCCGGGCGAGGTGTACGTGCGCACCATTGGCGTCGTGGCCGAGCGCCGCGGGCGCGGCGCCGGCACGCTGCTCTTGGCGTGCGCGGAAGAGTGGGGGCGGCGGCATCGCAAGGGGCGGCTGGCGCTACACGTTAGTAGTGAGAACCCGCGCGCGCACGCGCTGTACCGGCGCATAGGGTACATCGATCGAGGCTATCGCTCATCGCTCACAACGTGGGTGTTGCTGCGCCAGAGGGGCACCTACTATATGACCAAGCCGCTGCACGACCCGCGGGGATAGGGCAGCTTCGGGTCGCGACGGCGCCATACCGGTGGGACGGTTGCGTCGGCGATGGCCGCAGAGGTGGGCCAGACGAATAGCCTTGAGGTGGCCCGACCCTCTCACCATCGCGAGGGCTGCCGTCACGCGGAGGGGAGACGGGGACTACCCCTCCGCAAACATATCCTCTTGCGTTGCCTCTTGGTCGGCGACGGCGGAGAGGAGCTGGGACACCTTCAGTTCCGCATCATCGAGCTTTTGGCCGCAATGCCGTGCGAGTCGCATCCCCTCCTCGAACAGAGCGACCGACTCGTCCAGCGATAACTCACCACCCTCCAGCTTTTCGATAACCTGCTCGAGTCGCGCATAGCTATCCTCAAAACTGAGGGATTCAATCTCTGCCACATCCATGCTGCTGACCATGCCTCTCTTCCTCTAGGGGCGGTTCGTGACGCCAGGTTGGCGCCGGCGGCAAGCGCTACCCTTCGCCGGAGCCTCCCGCCCGACCGTCGGTCGGGCGAACGTCGGTCACGGTGGCGCCCAGATGCCCATCGTGTAGACTTATGGTGATCGATTGTCCGGCCCTGGCGCGGCCCGTGCTGTCCACCACCGCGCCGGTGACGCCGTCGCGGATGATGGCATACCCCCGGGACAACACGGCCCGGGCATCCAGCGCCGCGAGACTGGCGCGCAGGCTCGCCAGGTGCGCGCGCCGCATGGCGCCCTTGTGCTGCACGGCCGATACGGCCCTGCGCAACTGCTCGTCGAGGCGCTGGCGGTGTTGGGCCAGCCTCCTACGCGGATCATAGATGCGCAGCAGGCGCTCCTCACGCCCCAACTCCTGATGCTCGGCGTCGATGCGCGCCGTGACGATCTGCGCCAGCTCGGCCGCCATCACCTCAACCGAGGCCGCCAGCTCGGCCGCGTCGGGCACCACGGCTGCCGCCGCCGCCGACGGCGTCGGGGCCCGCAGGTCCGCCGCCAGGTCGGCGATGGTGATGTCCGTCTCGTGGCCCACGCCCGTGACGACGGGTATCCGCGAGGCCGCGATGGCCCGGGCCACCCGCTCGTCGTTGAACGCCCACAGGTCTTCCAGGGAACCCCCGCCGCGCGCCACGACGATGACGTCGATGTCGTCCACCCGGTTCAGGCGCTCCAGCGCGGCCACCAGCATCCCCGGCGCCTCGCTCCCCTGCACCATGCTGGGCGAGAGCACCACCTCCACCAGGGGGTAGCGCGCCCCGAGCACGTTCAGGATGTCCTGGAACGCCGCCCCCGAGGGGGACGTGACCACGCCGATGCGCCGCGGCCAGGCCGGCAGGGGCCGCTTGCGCTCTTCTGCGAACAACCCCTCGGCCGCCAGGCGGTTGCGCAGCTCCTCAAAGGCCCGCCACAGCTCGCCGACGCCGCCGCGCTCGATGGTGTCGACGTAGAACTGGTAGACCCCGCCCCGCTCATAGACCGAGATGTACCCGTGGGCCTCGACCCAGTCCCCCTGATCGGGCAGCTGCTGCCGGCTGGCCTGAGTGCGCCACATGACGCAGCGCAACTCGCAGTTGTTATCCTTCAGGGTAAAGTAGCAATGGCCGGAGGGAGCCCGCCGCAGATTCGATACCTCACCCTCCACCCACACGTCGGCCAGCGACAGGTCGCTGTCGACGAGCATCTTGATGTATTGGGTGACTTGGGTGACGGTCCTGATCGGCATGTTACCACCCATTATAGCATAGTTTGCGGGCTGTCAATCCCCAAACGAAAAAGGGTTGTGGGTTGTGAGTGGGCAGCAGTGACAGGTTCCAGGTGACAGGTTCCAGGCTCTAGGGCGCGCACCCGCCAAAGCCTGGAACCTGTCACCTGGAACCTGCAACAAGCGCCTGCCAACTCCTAACCCACAACGCAAAACCCACAACCGGAACCCGCAGTTCTTCACCGCACGAGGTGGATGACGCCGCGCTCGCCGTTGATGAGCCAGTTGGGGTCCTCGACGGACAGCGCCTCGGCGCGGCCGGGGGGCAGGCCCACCATGATCTCTGACTTGAGTGTCCTCAGCGCGACGAACGGCGCCGGCATAAAGCGCGTCACCGCCGCCAGGTCGGTGGTCGGGGGCCAGTGGCGGTCCTCCAACAACCGGCGGTAGTTCAGGTCGCCCTTGAGGATCAGGAGGTCGGCCTTTGCCAGGTCCGCGCGGAGGTCCAGCGGAAGCTGGGAGAAGAACAGGCTCCTGGTCCAGAAGGGGTGATCGTGCAGCGCGAGCCGTCCGTCCGCCTCGGCGCGACGCAGCCGCGCGGCCACGTCGGGCAGCGCCGGCCGGGCCGAGCCCTCCAGCGCCGCCAGCGTCTCGCGCCAGTCGGGGATGGTGGCATCGGACACAAAGAACGGGGTCGGCTTGAGGTGGAGGCGCACCTGGCGCGCCAGCCCCTCCGAGAGGAGGAACGCCACCAGTCCCAGGTCTACCAGCAACTCGGGGCCGGCGTTGTCGGCAACTACGTCGACGCGGTCGATCCCGCGTGACAGCATGGACCAGGCCTCAGCGGTGTGATCGATGAGCAACCCGGCGCGAGCCGCGGCCTCGAACGTCCCCCCGCTCACCGCCACGTTGGACAGGTCGGCGCGGTTGCCCCATAGGGCGCGGTGGAACCAGAGGGCAAAGCGCTCTCGCCGGTCGGCCCCCTCGGGCAGCGCTGCGACAAAGGCGCCGAATTCGGCGAGACCCTCGGCGAGGGCGGCGCGCTTTTGCGGCGCAAAGGGATCGACGCCCTCCCAGGGGCTGGCCTCCAGGTAGCACGTCGCCTCGAGGATGAGCCGGTAAAAGTACGTCTCGGCCAAGAACCACGGCAGCTCATGCCAGGTGGCCCCCTCCCACGGGGCCCGCGCGCCTTGCCAGAAGGCGGCGTCTGGGAGGTGTGGGCGGGGCGCGGCCACCGGCCCATCCGGTAGGGCGTCGCGCAGGCGGGTCAGGTTGGCGACGATGTCGGACGGGTAGGCGGTGCCGGCCAGGACGTCGTCGATGATGCGCGGCATGCGGTGCGTCACGGTGAACTCGGCGAACGAGCCCGGCTCCGATACCATCAGCGGTGGGGGGCGATCGTCCACGGGGGACTCCTTCTCTTGGGAAATGAGTCGCTGGTTACAGGTCACAAGGTTCAGGTTACAGGCCGTGGCGGGTGCGCGCTTGCCCCCGTAGCCTGTGACCTGTAACCTGCAACCTGTAACCCCGAACTCGGCACCCGGAACCAGGGCTCTGGGCCGTCACGCCTCGCCGAGCAACTCTTTCGCCCGCGCGATTTGCGCCTCCACTGCGGCGCGCGCCGTGCCGCCGCGCACGTCCCGCGCCTCCACCGAGGCCTCCATGTCGAGCGCCGCGTAGAGGTCTTTGCCGAACGCCGGCGAGATGGCGCCATACTCCTCCGGCGTCAGCGCGCTGAGGGGCACGCTGCGCTCCTCGCTCAGCCGCACCGCCCGCCCCACGAGGTGGTGCGCCTCGCGAAAGGGTACGCCCCGCTTGACGAGGTAATCTGCCAGGTCGGTGGCCAGCATCGCCTCCACCAGTGCCCGGCGCATCGCCTCCCCGTGCACCTCCAGCGTGGCGACGACGCCCGACACGATGGGCAGCAGGAGGTGGAGGGTATCCAGCGTGTCGAACAGCGGCTCCTTGTCCTCCTGCAGGTCCTTGTCGTAGGCGGACGGCAGCCCCTTGCTCACCACGAGGAGCGTCGTCAGGTTGCCGATCAGCCGGCCCGCCTTGCCGCGCACGAGTTCCATGCTGTCGGGGTTGCGCTTCTGCGGCATGAGGCTCGAGCCGGTGGTGTAGCGCTCCGCCAGCCGCACGAACCCCCACTCGGCGCTCGACCAGAGGACGAGGTCCTCCGCCAGGCGGCTGAGGTGGACGCCCAGCATGGCGCCCCAGCTGAGCGTCTCGAGAATCATGTCGCGATCGCTGACGGCGTCCATGCTGTTCTCGGTCACCGCCTCGAACCCCAGGTCGTGCGCCAGGGCGTCGCGGTCGATGCCGTAGGCATTGCCCGCCAGCGCGCCCGCCCCCAGGGGACACACGGCTACGCGGTGGCGCAGGTCGCACAGCCGCTCGCGGTCGCGCTGCAGCATCCAAAAGTAGCTCATCAGCCAGTGGCTGAAGCGCACCGGCTGGGCGGGCTGCAGGTGGGTGTACCCCGGCATGAGGAGGTCGATGTGCGCCTCCGCCTTGGCGACCAGGGCGCGCTGGGCGTCGCGCAGCGCATCGGCCAGGGCGTCCAGCTCGGCCATGAGGAACAGGCGCACGTCGGTGGCCACTTGGTCGTTGCGGCTGCGGCCGGTGTGCAGCTTGCCCGCCAGCGGGCCGATGATCTCCCCGAGCCGGCGCTCCACGGCGGTGTGGATGTCCTCGTCGCCGGCGGCATAGGCGAACGCGCCCGAGGCGAACTCGCCCGCCACGCGTTCCAGCCCCGCGACGAGTTCATCCACCTCCTGAGCGCTCAGCACGCCGGCGCGGCCCAACGCCCGGGCATAGGCGATGCTGCCCGTCACGTCCGCCGCCGCCAGCCGCCGGTCGAAGGAGATGGAGGCGTTGAACGCCCACATCACCGCGTCGGTGGCGCCCTCGAACCGTCCGCCCCACAGCCTGCCGGCGGCCCCGGAAGAGTGTTCTAGTACGCCCATGGGTACTCCTATACTATCGTCCCGACCGCGGCCGGGAACCGGATGGAACGCGGATCGACGCGGATTTTGCGGATACGCGCGGATCAATGCAGGTACTCACCACAGAGGCCACGGAGGTCCGATATAGGAGGTCTTGAGGACCTCTCCTCGATCTCCGGGCTGTGTTCTCTCTGGTCTATGGCCTCGATCCGCGTTCCATCCGTCAGATCCGCGCTCATGCGCGTTCCTTCCTAGTCGCGCGGGAAGGTCGAATAGTCGGGGCCGCCGTCCTCTTGGCGGACCCCCTCGATCGCCAGGAGGGCGCGTACCTTCATCGACAGGCCAAAGAGGTTGATGAACCCCTCGGCGTCGGCCTGGTCGTAGACGCTGTCGGCGCCGAACGTGGCATAGTCCTCGCGATAGAGGCTGTACATCGACTTGCGGCCGACCACGGTGCAGGACCCCTTGTACAGCTTGAGGCGGACCGTGCCGGTGACGCACTGCTGGGTGACCTTGACAAAGGCGTCCAGCGCCTCGCGCAGCGGCGTGAACCAGCGGCCATAGTAGACCATCTCGGCGTATTTGAGTGCGACTTGGTCTTTGTAGTGCATCGTCTCGCCGTCGAGGACCAGGCTCTCCAGGCCCTGGTGCGCCTTGTAGAGGATCGTGCCGCCGGGGGTCTCGTACACGCCGCGCGACTTCATCCCTACGAGGCGATTCTCCACCATGTCGACCCGGCCGATGCCGTGCGCGCCGCCCAGCCTGTTGAGCGCCGTCACCAGCTCCACCGGCCCCATGCTGACGCCGTCGAGCCGCACGGGCACGCCCTGGCGAAAGTCGATCTCGATGTAGGCCGGCTCGTCGGGCGCCTCTTCCGGCGAGACGGTCAGGACGAACATGTCCTCCTCGGGCGCCGCCCAGGGGTTCTCCAGGCATCCGCCCTCGTGGCTCAGGTGCCAGATGTTGCGGTCGCGGCTATAGATGGACCGTCGGCTCTGCACCACCGGTACGCTGTGGGCGGCGGCGTATTCCAGGGCGTCCTCGCGGGAGCGGATCGACCACTCGCGCCACGGCGCCACCACCGTCAGCTTGGGGTTGAGCGCCTTGAAGGTCAGCTCAAAGCGCACCTGGTCGTTGCCTTTGCCGGTGCAGCCGTGGGCCACGGCATCGGCGCCCTCGAGCTCGGCGATCTCGACCATGCGCTTGGCGATGATGGGCCGGGCGAAGGAGGTGCCGAGCAGGTACTCGCGCTCATAGACGGCGCCGGCCATCACGGTGGGAAAGACATAGTCGGCGAGAAACTCGCCGCGCAGGTCCTCGACATAGACCTTGCTGGCGCCGCTGGCCAGCGCCTTGGCCTCCAGGCCGTCCAGTTCGTCGTCCTGACCGAGGTTGGCCGTCATGCAGATCACTTCACAGTCATAGTTCTCGCGCAGCCACGGCACGATCACCGACGTGTCGAGGCCGCCGGAATAGGCCAACACGCACTTGTTTACGTCACTCTTCTTGGGGCTCATCGATGCTGTCCTCCGAATCGTCGGGGCTCAGGTCCAACGTCATGGCGATCTCGTCACAGTTCGGGAACTTGGGGCAGTTCAGGCAGTCGCCCCAGATCTTGTGGGGCAGCGATTCGTGGGATACGACCCGGAACCCCGCGTGCGCAAAGAAGGCCTGGCGATAGGTCAGGGCAAAGACGTGGGGCAGGCCCAGGTCACGAGCCTCGTCCAGCAGGTGCGCCAGCATGAGGCGGCCCACCCCCTTGCCGTGCCACTCCTTCATCACGGCCACGGAGCGCACCTCGGCCAGGTCCTCCCACACCACGTGCAGCGCGCCGCAGCCGATCACCGCGTCGCCGTGGGTGGCCACGACAAAGTCGCGGATGTACTGGTAGAGCTGGTGATGGCTCTTGGCGAGCATGATCCCCTGCGAGGCCCAGTGGTTGATGATGCTCGCCATAGTGGGCACGTCCCGCACCGTCGCCTTGCGCACCTGGACGGCGGCAGGGGGCGATGCGGGAGTGACATCCGCCTCCTGGACGCTCACGCCCACGCCGCTGGGGGCGGGTGCACCGCCCCCTCGCTCGGGCGCCGGCGGGCTAAAGCGCGGAAAAGGCATGGTCGAGTATGGCAGTCGCTTCGTCAATGTCGTCCTCACTTACTACCAGCGGGGGCAGCAGGCGCAGCACGTGTGCCCCGGCCTTGCACGTCAGCAATCCCTCGGCGAAACCGGCCTCGATGGCCGGCCCCACGTCTACCGTGGCCTCGATCCCCCAGATCAGGCCGCGCCCACGCACTTCCTTGACGCAGGGGTAGCGATGCTGCAGCTCGAGGAGCGATTCCTCGACGTAGGAGCCCATGGCCCGCACGTGCTCGAGGAACGCGGGCGCGCCGATCTTGGTCATCACCACCTGCGCCGCGGCGCACACCACGGGGTTGGCGGCAAAGGTGCTGCCATGGTCGCCCGGCTCGATGGCGCTCGCCACCGCGTCCGTCATCAGCGTGGCGCCGATGGGCAGCCCGCCGCCCAGGGGCTTGGCCAGGGTCATGAGATCGGGCGTCACGCCGTACGGCTCGTGGGCCCACAGCGTGCCGGTGCGCCCCATGCCGCACTGCACCTCGTCAAAGATGAGCAGCGCACCGTGGCGGTCGCACAGCTCCCGCAACCTCTTGAGGAAGGCGGGGTCGGCGGGGTACACGCCCCCCTCCCCCTGCACCGGCTCGACGATGCAGGCGCAGGTGTCGTCATCGATGAGCGCCTCAGCGGAGGCCAGGTCGTTGTAGGCGCCAAAGGCGGCGCCGGGGATCAGCGGGCGGAAGGGGTCCTGGTAGCTGGGGCGCGGCGTCAGCGACAGGGCACCCATGGTGCGCCCATGGAAGGCGCCCTCAAAGGCGACGAACCTCGTCTTCTGATCGGCGTGGTTCTTCTTGGCCCACTTGCGGGCGAACTTGAGCGCCGCTTCCACCGCTTCGGTGCCCGAGTTGCAAAAGAACACCTTGTCGGCGAAAGAGCGTTCCACCAACATCTGGGCCAGCTGCGCCTGGGGTACCGTGTGGTACAGGTTCGAGATGTGCATCAACTGCTGCGACTGCTCCGCCACCGCTGCGAGCACGTCGGGGTCGCCGTACCCGAGGGCGTTCACCGCGATGCCGCTGACGAAATCGAGGTACCCCTTCCCCTCGGTGTCATAGACGCGCACCCCCTCGCCCCGCTCGATGACAAAGGGCGCCCGCGCGTAGGTGTGCAGGACATAGCGCTCGTCCAGGGCCTTGATCTCTTGTCCGTTCATGCTTGTCGTCCCCTTTCGGCTTGGGTGGATGCGGGCCGCGTGCTACGCCCGAGCCACGACGCGTGTTCCGTTGCCGGCGGCCAGTCCCGCCAGGTTGGTGATGTGTGCCGCTCCGACCCCGCTCGCGATGGCCGTCAGCGCCGACTTGACCTTGGGGATCATCCCTCCGGTGATGACGCCCTCGGTGATCATGGCGTTCACCTCGGCGTCCGTCAGGCCGGGGAGCACCTGCCCCTCGCGCATGACGCCCGGCACGTCGGTGAGAAAGACCATCTCCGTTACGCCCAGCGCCTGGGCGATGGCCAGCGCCGCGTGGTCGGCGTTCACGTTGTAGGGCCTGCCGTCGCACCCCAGCGAGATGGGGGAGATGATGGGCGTGTATCCGAGGCCGACGAGTTCCAGCAGGCACTCGCTCCGCACCGCCGTGATCTCGCCGACACGCCCCAGGTCACCCGCCGGGTGCTTTAGGCAATCCGCCTCCAGGAGGCCGGCGTCCACGCCGCTGAGGCCCAGCGCCTTCACGCCGCGGCTCACGAGGCGGGCCGTCAGGCGCTTGTTCACGCTGCCCGAGAGCACCATCTCGGCCACCCGCAGCGAGGCCTCGTCGGTGACGCGCAGCCCCTCGACGAAAGCGGGCACCAGCCCCAGGCGCTGCTGGAGGTCGGCGATCTCGGGCCCGCCGCCGTGCACCACCAGCAGCGCGCCGCGGGTGGCCATGGCGGCCAGGGCGTCGGCCAGGCGCTCCAGGTCGTCCCCCTCCTTCAGTTCCGCTCCCCCGACCTTGATCAGTGTCAGCGGTTCCATGGGCGTACCTCCACATAGTCCCCTCCCATAGGTCGCGTCATGGTATGGGCCGGGCGCCGCACCGGCCCGCTACGCACGGCCTTTGGGAGGGAATGCGTCGGCGATGTCACAGCAGCCCTGCCGTCTCGTCTAGGCCGAACATTACGTTCATGTCCTGCACCGCCTGCCCTGCGGCGCCCTTGACGAGGTTGTCCAGCGCGGTCACCAAGATGTACTCTCCCTCGGCGCCGGCGGGCGCCAGGGAGAGGGCGCAGCGGTTGGTGCGCACCACGTGGGCCAGCGTGGCCAGCTTGCCCGCGCCCAGCACCTGGACAAAGGGCTCGCCGGCGTAGGCGTCGCGCCACAGGGCCACCAGGCGCTCGGGCGTCCACGACGGATCGACAGAGATATAGATGGTGGAGAGGATGCCGCGCACCACCGGCAACAGGTGCGGGCTGAACACCACACGCACCGGGCGCCCGGCAAAGGCGCACAGCTCCTGCTCGATCTCGGGCACGTGGCGATGGGTGTGGCCGATGTTGTAGGCGCTGAAATTCTCGGACACGCTGCAATAGTGGGTCTTGGCGCTGGGGGTGGCGCCGGCGCCCGAGACGCCCGACTTGGCGTCGATGATGATGCGCTCGTCGGCGACGATCCCCTCGCGCAGCAGGGGGTAGAGGGCCAGCAGCGGGCCGGTGGGGTAGCACCCGGGGTTGGCCACCAGCCGCGCCCCGCCGATGCGGTCGCGGTACACTTCGGTCAGCCCATAGACCGCCTCGGGCAGCAGGTCAGGGACGGGGTGCTCGCCATACCACTGCTCGTATACCGCCACGTCGCGCAGGCGGAAATCGGCAGAGAGGTCCACGCACTTGCAGCCGGCGTCGAGCACGCGCTTGCCGATCTCGGCCGAGGCGTGGTGGGGCGTGCACAGGAAAGCCACGTCGGTGCGGTCGAGGGGCACGGCGTCGGGCGCCACCAACACGTGCTCGTGGGCGCAGGGATAGACGTCACTGTAGCGCTGGCCGGCGTACGTCTCCGAGGCCGCAAAGGCGACCTCGACCCCCGGGTGGCGCGCCAGGATGTCGAGCAACTCGTGTCCCGCATACCCCGTGGCACCATAGATCCCTGCTCGGATCATCGCGCTTCCTCCGCGTCTGCTGGTGGGATAAAAAAACCAGCCCTCCTGTCTGGAGAGCTGGGGGGTGGTTCGTCTTCGATATCCGCCCAAGCGCCACTATCCAGACCAATGGTCCGGCTGCGACCTGGGGCTCCTCCTCATGGGGTATGCGGGTACGTTCACGGTTGCGACCGCCTACGCAAAGTTGGCGGGAGTGTACGCCAAAGCGGAGATACTGTCAAACGCCGCGCGGCGTCTCCGCTCCCCCTCCCGGTACTCCGGAGGAGCGTGGGGGAGGGGGTGCTCTGACGCTTACTGGTTGAGTGGGCCTGTAAGCCGAATTCTGTGTCCTATCGGGCGGGGGTTTGTCCCGCCCGATAGGCGGCAGCCATCTATCTACGGCGACGGTTGCCCGCCGCCTCCAGCGGCCTACCCGGGACAACGGCGAGCAGCCGCTGTGCGTCGGGCCGAAACCCGCGCACCTGCCCCTTGCTTGGCCTTGCTCCCGATGGGGTTTGCCTGGCCGGCCCAGTCACCTGGGCCGCCGGTGGTCTCTTACACCACCCTTTCACTCTTACTGAGCCCAAGCTACTGCTTGGGCCAGCGACCTGCTCTCTGTTGCACTTGCCGTCGAGTCGCCTCGCCTGGGCGTTACCCAGCATCGTGCTCTACGGAGTTCGGACTTTCCTCGTGGCGCGGCCGAAACCTCGCCCCGCGGCTGCCCAGCCCACTCATCTGATAGGATAACACGGGCCAACACCCACGTCAAAACGGCAGGAGAAGCATGGGGACTGGACAGAGTCCGATGGTACGCAGATTTCGCTGATGGCACGCAGATTCTCGCAGATCCGAAAAGGACGGACCTCCGTGCCCTCCGTGGTTCTTCCTCTCCTCTCATGACGGTGTTTGACACGCCCCTGGCGCCAAGCTATCATCGATGGGGATTGGATGCGAGGAGTTGCTCGTGGTGGAATGGCGGCAGATCGCCGCGGCGCGCCGGCTGCTCGAGAGCGAATCGGGCGCCGTCATACAGGACTGGGGCGGACGCGTGCCCGTCGTCCTGGCCTACCCCAACAGCTACGCCGTCGGGATGTCGAGCCTGGCGGTGCACGGCCTCTACGGCTGGCTCAACGACCTCCCGGGCGTGGTCTGCGAGCGCGCCTTTGCGGGGCTCGGGCGCCGCGTGTCGCTTCGCGACGAGCCGATCACCCTCGAGTCGCAGCGGCCGCTGCAGGACGCGGCCGTGGTCGCCTTTTCGGTCTCCTTCGAGCCCGACTATTTCAACGTCGTCGCCATGCTGCGGGGGGCCGGCATCCCTCTCCGCGCTGCCGAGCGCGAGGATGGTGATCCTCTGGTGATCCTGGGCGGGCCCGCCGTGGCGGCCAACCCCGAGGTCCTGGCGCCTCTGGCCGACGCCATCGTCATCGGCGAGGCGGAAGATCTGCTGGAGGACCTCATCACGCCGGTGCGCGAGGGGTGGGGGCGGGAGCGGCGCGCCACGCTGGAGGCGCTGGCGCGGATACCGGGGGTGTATGTCCCGCTCCTCCATGACGGGCGGCCCATCCCGCGGCGCGTGGTGGACGATCTCGACGCCTATCCGCTCGCCACCCGCATCTATGCGCCCGAGGCCGAGTTCGGCGACATGGCGCTCATCGAGGTCTCGCGCGGCTGCGGGCACGGCTGCCGCTTTTGTCTGGCGGGCTACTGGTATCGGCCCGTGCGCGAGCGCAGCCTGGAGTCGATCGTCGCACAGGCTCGCGAGGCGCTTCGTCACCGGAACAAGGTGGGGCTGGTGGCCGCGGCGGCATCCGACTATGGCCCGATCGACGAACTCGTCGGCGCGCTGCGCGACATGGGCGCTGCCATCTCGGTATCGTCGCTGCGCGTGGACCCGCTCTCACCGGTCCTGGTGCGCGCTCTGGCCGAGTCGGGCTCGCGCACCATCACCCTGGCGCCCGAGGCGGGCACCGATCGCCTCCGCCGCGCCATCAGCAAGGGGATCACCCACGACGACATCCTGTCGGCGGTGGCGCTGGCCGCGGGGGAGGGGTTCGAGGCGCTCAAGCTCTACTTTATGGTGGGGCTCCCGGGCGAGACGGAGGGCGACGTAGAGGGATTGATCGACCTCGTCCGCGAGATCAAGGGGGCCTTTCCCCGTAACGTGATCGTCAACGTGACGCCCTTTGTGCCCAAGGCGCACACGCCCTTTGAGCGGCGCGCCATGGCGACGGCGGAGGTCTTGCGCGACAGGTTGGCGCGTGTCGCTGCGGCGATGGCGGCGCTGCGGGTCGCGTTCCGCGCCGAGGACGCCGATGCCTCGCGTTGGCAGGGGGTGCTGGCGCGCGGCGACCGGCGCTTGGGCGAGGCGTTGCTGGACGCGGCCAGGCCGACGCCCAAGGGCCTATCGCGGGCCATGGAGCGCCACGGCCTCGACCCCGAGACGTACCTGGCGGAGCGCGGGCCGGAGGAGCCCCTGCCGTGGGATTTCGTGGGCATGGGCGAGCGCGACTGCCCGTAAGGAGAATCACCGATGCTGCGCGTGGAAAAGAACGGGTTGGTCTGGTACACCCTCGCCTCGTACACCGGACTGCCGGTGGTGCACGGCGCCTTCACGCGGTTGGGCGGGTTCAGTCGGACGCCGTTTGCCGACCTGAACGTGGGCGGCCACGTGGGCGATGACTCCGCGGCGGTGGCGGCCAATCATCGCGCCATCTATGCCGCCCTGGGGGTCGACCCCGCCCGCGTCGTGTCGGCCCGGCAGGTGCACGGAGATCGCGTCGCCCGGGTGGGCGCCCCCGACGCAGGGAGCACCCTCGATGCGACCGATGCCCTCATCACCGACACGCCGGGCCTGTTGCTGCTGCTGCGCTTTGCCGACTGCGTCCCCGTCTGGCTGTACGACCCTCGGCGCCGCGTCGTCGGGCTGGCCCACGCGGGGTGGCAGGGGACGGCGCGCTGCATCGCCGCCAAGACAGTGTGCGCCATGGGCGAGACGTTCGGCTCGCGCCCCGAGGACATCCTCGCCGGCCTTGGCCCCGCCATCGGCCCCTGCTGCTATGAGGTGGGGAGCGACGTCATCGAGGCGCTGCGCGTCGCCGTGACGGACGTCGAGGGGCTGCTCGGCGACCGCTCCACCGGCACGGCGCACCTGGACCTCTGGGAGGCGAACGCGGTCCAGTTGCGCGCGGTGGGGGTGTCGCACATTGAGAAGGCCGATATCTGTACCTCCTGCCACGTGGACGCGTTCTACTCCCACCGACGCGAGGAGGGGCGCACCGGGCGTTTTGCCGTGGTGGCCGGGTTGGAGGAGGCGTGACAACACCTATTGCCGTACCCGAGGGACTGCAGGAATGCATCGGCGCCAACCTGGCTGCCGTGGAGCAGCGCATCACCGCCGCCTGTGAGCGGGCCGGGCGGGCCCGGGGCGAGGTGACCCTCGTCGTCGTCACCAAGACGCGCTCCCTGGAGGAAATCGTCGCCGCCTATCGTTGCGGCGTACGCCATTTCGGCGAGAACCGCGTCGAGGAGGCGACGGGCAAGGCGCCGGCCTTGCGGGCGACGTTCGAGGCTGATCCCGCCGCCTGGCACATGATCGGACACGTGCAGGGCCGCAAGGCGCGCGACGTCGTCGCGCTCGCCGATGTGGTGCATTCCGTCGATTCCGTGCGGCTGGCGACGCGGCTCGATCGCTTTGCCGGCGAGGCGGGCAAGCGCCTGCCGGTCCTCCTGGAGGCCAACGTCTCGGGCGAGGAGAGCAAGTACGGCTTCTCCGCCTGGGACGAGGCGGGCTGTGATGCCCTGATGGCGGCGGCGCGCGAGATCGCCACCATGCCGCATCTCGACGCCCGCGGGCTCATGACCATGGCGCCCATCGTCGCCGACCCGGAGGAGGCGCGCCCCGTGTTCGCCCGGCTGCGACGGCTGTGCGAGGCGTTGCGCGACGCCACCGGCCGCGCCTGGCCCGACCTCTCCATGGGCATGACGGACGACTATCCCATCGCTGTGGAGGAGGGCGCCACCATGGTCCGCATCGGCCGCGCGATTTTCCATATGAAGAAGGAACGCGGATGAACGCGGATATTGCGGATTTTCGCTGATTATCCTGTTTAGATCCGCGCTCATCCGTGTAATCCGCGTTCATCCGCGTTCTAACGGACTACCCTGGAGGGTCTTTTATCTCGATGAGCGACATCACTGACACGCGCATCGCCTTTGTGGGGGGCGGCGCCATGGCCGAGGCATTCATCGGTGGGTTGCTGGTCAAGGGGCTGGCGGCGCCGCAGCGCATCATCGCCAGCGATCCGTTACCCGAGCGCCGGCGGCACCTGGCGGGCAGCCTCGGCATCGCCACCACCGCCTCGAACCGCGAGGCCGTGCGCGGCGCCGACGTCGTGGTGCTGGCCGTGAAACCCCAGGTGGCAGGGCGCGTGCTGGAGGACCTGGCCGGGGGCGAATTGGCGCCCGAGGCGCTCCTCATGACCTTTGTCGCCGGGGTGCGCATCGCCACCCTCCGCGCCGCCCTCGGCGAGCGCCCCGTGGTGCGGCTGATGCCCAATACCCCGGCTCAGATCGGCGAGGGGGCCTCGGCGTGGACCGCCACCCCCGACTGCAGCGAGGCGCAGCGCGCCCAGGCCCAAGCCATGATCGGCGCGCTGGGCGCAGAGGTGTACGTCGACGACGAGAGCTATCTCGACATGGCCACCGCCCTGAGCGGCTCGGGGCCGGGCTATGTGTTCCTGTTCATCGAGGCGCTCATCGACGCCGGCGTGCGCATCGGCTTGGCGCGGCCGGTGGCGGAGCGGCTCGTGCTGCAGACCGTCAAGGGGGCGGCGCTCTATGCTCAGCGCAGCGGCCAACACCCCGCTGCCCTGCGCAACGCCGTCACCTCGCCGGGGGGGACCACCGCCGAGGGATTGCATCAATTGGAAAAGGGTGGGCTGCGGGCGGCCGTCGAGGACGCCGTTACCGCGGCCTACCAGCGGGCCAGACAGCTGGGAGGGCCTGAACACGCATGAGAATCCTCTTTACCTTTGTCAACATCCTCGCTCAGGTGCTGAATATCGCCATCCTGGCCCGCGTGCTCCTCTCGTGGATACCGTTGGATCGTGACAACGCCTTTGTGCGCATCGTCCACGAGATCACCGAGCCGATTCTCGGGCCGATCCGGCGGGTGCTCCCGCCCCTGGGAGGGCTGGATCTCTCGCCCATCGTGGCGCTGATCCTCATCCAGGTGCTGCAGCGCGTGCTGCTCACGGTCATCGCCGGCTTGGCGTAACGGTTCTTGACACTCTTCTTGGGCGTTGGGTATAGTCAGCGGGCGATACGTTTCTCGGCGAGGGGGTAGCGTGGCCGTCGGTTCCGCCGCCGGCAAGGCGATACTGCTGGGGGAGCACGCGGTGGTCTATGGCCGGCCGGCCGTCGCCGTGCCGTTGAGCGATTTGCGCGCCACCGCCGAGGTGCAACCGGCGGGCGATGGCCGCGACGGCAGCGGCCGCGGCGTCGTCATTCGGGCGGAGGACCTGGGGCGGGTTTACCGCCTCGCGGAGCGGTACGACGACGCCGCCGCCGAAGCGCTGCAGGCCACCGTGCGGAACGTGCTGGCGCACCTGGGCGTCGACGCCGCCGGTGAGGGCCTGGAGATCGTGGTGCGCTCTCGCATCCCCGTGGCACGGGGGCTGGGGAGCGGCACCGCCGTGGCCACGGCGATGGTGCGCGCCCTGGCCCGGCACTATGGCCGGGATCTGCCGGCGGCCGTCGTGTCGGACCTCGTCTTTCGCACCGAGGTCATCTTGCACGGGACGCCCAGCGGCGTGGACAACACGGTCGTAGCCCACGAGCGCCCCGTCTGGTTTCGACGCGGCCTCGAGCCCGAGCTGCTTGATTTGCACGCTCCCCTGGTGCTGGTCATCGGGGACACCGGGGTGCCGGCGAACACGCGCGAGGCGGTGGCGGCGGTGCGCGCCCTGCGGGAGGCGAACCCGGACACCATCGACGCGCGCTTCGACGCCATCGGGGCGCTGGCCGAGGCGGGGCGCGCGGCGTTGTGCGAGGGGGATATGGGGCGGTTGGGTGCCCTCATGACGCGGAACCAGGAGTACCTGTGCGCCCTAGGCGTGTCGACGCCGGGCCTCGACCGCATCGTGGCCGCCGCCCTGGGGGCGGGCGCCCTCGGCGCCAAGCTGTCGGGTGGCGGGCGTGGGGGGTGTGCCATCGCCCTGGTGACCGAGGCGGCGCGCAGAGACGTTGCCGCGGCCATGGAGGCCGCCGGGGCCGCTCAGGTGCACGCCACGGAGGTGCGCTCGGAAGCCGGCGGAACAGCCTGCACTCCACCGCATTCCGCAACGGTCGTGCCGCCATGTTGATCGGGATCGACGCCAGCCGCGCCGTCGCCGCCGAGCGAACCGGCACCGAGAACTATGCCCTGCACCTCATCCGGGCGCTGGTGGCGCTCGGGAGCGCGCACCGCTTTCGCCTCTACTTCAATCAGACCCCCTCGGACGACCTCCTGCCCCAGGGCGACGGCGTGGAGTGGCGGGTGATCCCCCTCTCACGGCTCTGGACGCACCTGCGCCTCGGCTGGGAGGTGGCGATCCACCCGCCCGACGTGCTCTTTGTGCCGAGCCACGTCCTGCCCCTCATCCATCCGCGGCGCTCGGTGGCCACGGTGCACGACCTAGGGTACCTGTACCACCCACGGGCGCACACGCGTCGGTCGCGCTGGTACCTCGGGTGGGCCACGCGCCACAACGCCCGTGCGGCGCGCCGCGTGATCGTCGATTCGCTGGCTACCCGCGACGACCTGGCACGCTGGTATGGGGTGAGCCCCGCCAAGACGGTGCTTGCCTACCCCGCCGGCGTGCGCGATCTGGCGCCGGTGGCCGACCCCGACGAGGTGGCCGCGGTGCGGCGGCGCTACAACACGGGGGCGCGCTATGTGTTGTACGTGGGCACGCTCCAGCCGCGCAAGAACGTCGAGACGCTGGTGCGCGCCTTTGCGCGGCTGGCGCGCCGGGGGCTCTTGCCCGGCGACACGCGACTCGTGTTGGCGGGCCGGCGCGGCTGGCTCGCCGAGGGGATCGATCGCGCCATCGCCGCCTCGGGCTGCGCCGAGCGCATCGTCATCCCCGGGTATGTCGCGGGGGAGGATCTCGCGGCGCTGCTCAGCGGCGCGCTGGCTTTTGTGATGCCGAGCTGGTACGAGGGGTTCGGGCTGCCGGTGCTCGAGGCGATGGCATGTGGCGCGCCGGTGGTGTGCTCCCGCGCCGCGTCGCTGCCTGAGGTGGCGGGCGACGCAGCACTCCTGTTCGACCCCGCCGACGAGGGGGCGCTGGCGGAGGCGCTGGCGCGCCTGGCGGCGGAGCCCGCCCTGCGCGCCGAACTCGCCGTACGGGGCATGCGGCGGGCCCGGGCGTTCACCTGGGAGCGCTGTGCCGAGATCGTGTTGTCAACGCTCGAAGAGGTGGCAAGCGAGGGTGCACGTGGAACGTAGGGTAGTGGACATCCTCGGGGTGTGCATCGACGACGTCACCATGGACGAGACCCTGGCGCGCATCGAGGCGTTCATCGCCCAGGGCACGCCGCACCAGATCACCACCGTCAACCCCGAGTTCGTTGTCGAGGCGCAACGCAACGCCCCCTTTCGCGTAGTGCTTGAGGGGTGTGACCTCGCCCTGCCCGACGGCGTGGGCCTGCTGTGGGCGGCTCGCGTGTTGAGGCGGCCCCTTCGCGAGCGCGTTGCCGGGTCGGATCTGCTGCCGGAACTGGCGCGCCTGAGCGCGCGGCGCGGCTATCGCCTCTACCTGCTGGGCGCGGCGCCGGGGGTGGCCGAGCGGGCCGCCGAGGTGCTGGTGCGCGATTGCCCCGGCCTGCAGATCGCCGGCACCTACGCCGGGTCGCCCTCGCCGTGCGACGAGGACGACATCGTGGCGCGCATTACCGCCGCCGAGCCCGACGTGCTCTGCGTGGCCTATGGCGCCCCCCGGCAGGATCTGTGGATCTATCGCAACCTGCACCGCCTGGGCGTGCCGGTGTGCATGGGGGTGGGGGGCGCGCTCGATTTCATCACGGGCGTCGCCGTGCGCGCGCCGGTGTGGATGCGCCGCGCCGGGTTGGAGTGGCTCCACCGGCTCTGGCGCCAGCCGTGGCGCTGGCGCCGCATGTTGGCCTTACCCCGGTTCGTCGCGCGCGTCACCGCACAGAGACTATCGCCTGACGCGAGGAGGTAGTGAGCATGCGTCGTATCGTACTGGCGTGCCTGATGGTGCTGGCCCTGTTGACGTTTGTGGGCGGCGCCCTAGCTCAGGGCGATCCGGTCACCATCAACAACGTCGACGTCTATGTGGTCGTGCTCAGCGATGGCCGCCTCGATGTGCGCTACACGCTGACCTTTACCGAGAACGAGGCCGGGCGTGATCGCATCACCGAGATGGGACCCTTTACCCAGCCCCACACCATCGTCTCCGCCAGCGGCAGCGGCCCCGATGGCGCTTTTACCGTGAACCTCACGCGTGGCCCCGAGTTCTACCAGTTGAATTTCGAGCGGCCCACGCGTCGCGGGGAGCAGTACGAGGTGCAGGTGCGCTACGAGATCGATCGCTCCGTCTTTGACGACACGCAGATCGAGGGGCAGCCCTACCGAGTCATCGGCTGGGCGCCGTTCGAGTGGTCGCTGCCCATCGAGCGGCAGGAGATCCGCTACATCCTGCCCATCGAGCTGCCCGAGGGGGTCGACGTCGCGGAGGAGGTCACCGACGAGATCGTCGATGCCACCGGCCTGGTGACGGAGGACACGTCGCAGTACGACCGCTGGGTCTATTTCGCCACGCCCGATGAGCCGACCGGCAACACCTATCTGTCGATATTCGTGCGCGAGGACAACCTGGCGCCCCAGCAGACAATGCGGCCCGTGTTCTACCTGCCGGCGGCCGTCATCAGCACCACCCAGGCGACGCCCATCCCGCTCCGCCCGACGCCAGGCGAGCCGATGCCGACGCCCACGACTGGGCCGCTCCTGGCGCTGACGCCCGAGGCGCGCGGGCTGGTGGGCTGCGTGAGCGCGCCGGTGATCCTGGGAGTGTTGGGCGCGCTCGCCTGGGGCCTGCGCCGGCGCAAGCCCGAGGCCACCTATGAGCCGCCCGAGATCGAGATCGAGACGTTTCAGACCACGGGTGTGGTGCCCAGCCTGAACGCCATCGAGACGGCCTTCTTTATGGGCAACTCGGCCAAGACCATCACCCTCATCGTCATGGCGCTGGAGCGTCGTGGGGTGGTCAACATCGCGAACCGCGTGCCGCTGCAGCTCGAGGTGCTCCAGCCCGACGCGCAGATGAACGCCTACGAGCGCGCCCTGGTGGCCGCCATCCAGCAGGACGGCACCATCGACAAGGCGCAGATTCCCACCATCCTCCAGGCGGTGGCATCGGTGGTCCAACCCAAGATGTGGAACGCTGACCCCGACGCCACGCGGCGCACCTACCAGAAGCACATCGACAACGCCTGGGACGAGTACCAGCGCGAGTGGCGGCGCAACCCCACTCCCACGGTGCGGCCGGTGTTCGTCGACTGGATCTTTCTCAGCGGGCGACCGCTTCCCAGCACGACGGCGGCCGGCGGTGGAGGGGCCATGGCCGGGCCGCGCGAGCCCGGCCCCACGGTGCGTGCCGCCGAGGAGGCAATCCGCCCGCTGGAGACCATGGCCAACGACCTGGCGCAGGGCGTGGAACAGACGATCACCGGCACCGTGCAGCGTATCGAGGAGGGGGTGGGAGGCCTCTTTGGCGAGACCCCTCAAGCGGGCGAGGCGGGCTACGACGCCTGTCATTCGGCCTGTCACAGCGCCTGTCACTCGGCGTGCGTCCACGACGCCTGTCACTCGGCGTGCGTCCACGACGCCTGCCACAGCGCCTGTCACTCGGCGTGCGTGTGCCACAGCGCCTGCCACAGCGCCTGCCATTCGGCCTGCGTGAGCCGGTTCTAGCGGGTCGTTGATTCGAGGTACAGAACGAATGAATTCGTCACTACATAGTGGCTGCCCTGCCTTCGCCGTAATGCATTTGCTCGTCAATGCTACCTGGCACCCAAAAACATCAGTGCCGTTACCATGTGACAAGAGCGACCCTTTGTAGTAACGAATTCATTCGTCATCGTCGTACAGTGGAAAAGAACGACTAATGTCGTTACCAGGCGGCAAGGCCGCTCGTTTGTGATGATGAATTCATTCGTTCCCTGCGTATGGCAGGAAGGACGGGAATGCCCGATCACGGCGGAATCATGGACCTGCAGCGCTTTGCCGCGGAGTTGGTGGGCGCCACGCGGGAGTACATCTATATCCGGCCCGAGGATGGGCTGATTATCCTGCGGCCGAACCGGCTGCACTACCTGAACGAGACCGCCACCCTCATGCTCGACCGCCTGTACGGCGACCCCGACGGGCCCAACGTCGAGCGAGTGGTGGCCGAGGTGGCGGATCGTTTCGGCGCCGATGCCCGGCGCGTCCGCGACGACCTGCGCAAGCTGCTCATCAGCATCTCGGCGCTGCTCAACGACCAGGTGTGCGGCGCGCCCAGCGTGCGTCAGACGCCCTTTGGCAGCCACCGGCGCGAGCTGCCGGTGCTGTCCGAGATTGCTGTGACCTACCGCTGCCAGAACCGCTGCACCTTTTGCTATGCCGACTCGCCGGAGCGGGGGCGCGATGTGGTCGAGATGACCACCGAGGAGGTGCGCACCATCATCGACCGCCTCTTTGACGAGGCGCACTGCCCCACCGTGTCGTTCACCGGCGGCGAGCCCACCTTGCGGCCCGATCTGCCCGAGTTGGTGCGCTATGCCAAGGACAAGGGGATGCGCGTCAACCTGATCACCAACGGCGTGATCTGCGGCGACGCGGCCTATGTCGAGACGCTGGCCGCGGCGGGCCTCGATTCCGCCCAGGTGAGCGTCGAGGGCGGCTGCGCCGAGGTGCACGACGCCATCACGCGCCATCCGGGCTCGTGGGAGCGCTCGGTGCAGGCGGTGCGCAACCTGCGCGCCGCGGGCATTCACACCCACACGAATACCACCATCTGTGGCGGCAACCGCGAGCGCCTGATGGAGCTGGTCGATTTCATCGCCGAGGACCTGGGCAGCGAGTACTTTTCCATGAACATGGTCATCCGTACGGGCACGGCCCTCGCCAACCCCCAGGATGACGTGTGCTACACCGACATCGGCGACATTATCGAGGCGGTGCAGGAGCGGGCGCGCCAGCGCGGCGTGCGGTTCGTGTGGTACTCGCCCGTGCCGTACTGCCTGTTCAACCCGGTACAGGCGGGGCTGGGCTCGAAATCGTGCGCCTGCGTCGACGGCCTCATCTCGGTGAGTCCCTCGGGGCAGTTGCTGCCGTGCTCGAGTTTCGAGCGCGGGATCGGCGACCTGCTGCACCGGCCCTTCCAGGAGGTGTGGTACTCGCGGACGGCGCGCTATTGGCGCAACAAAGAGTTCATACCGCCCATCTGCCAGCGTTGCGAGATACGCGACATTTGCTGCGGCGCCTGCCCCCTCTACTGGGACGAGCGCCAGAGCTTGGCCGAACTCGAGCCGGTGGCGCCGGGCGGGCCGCCCTGGGCCGGCGCGGTGTGGCGGTTGAGGAAGGCGCTCTGGTCGGGCACTCGGGGCGTGGGGCTGGCGAAACGCTGAGTGACGGAGGTGCATATGGCGGCCGCTCGGGAACGGATCTATCGCATGTCGCTGCGCGACTTTTATCGCTATCTCGATGACAAGCGCTCGGAGCTGGCGGCGGCCTACAAGGACGTCGAGGAGGTCCAGTTCGAGTTCAACGAGATCTTTCGCCAGGAGATGGCTGCCTGGCAAGAGGCGGTGTCGTTCTGCTACCCGCGCCTGGTCACGCAACGCGACGAGCTACCCGCCGACTTTGTAGGGCGCATCGATCGGGTCGAGGAGGAGGAGCGTGCCCGCATCCGCGCCGAGATCGCCGACCTCGAGAAAAAGATCGCCGAGCTACAGGAGCGCTCGGACGCGCTGCTGGGTCAGGGGCAGGAGGCCACGGACAGCCTCAAGCGAATGAACCCGGAACTCGACGCCCGCGAGGAACAGCTCAAGGCGCGCATGGCCGCCTACCAGACGGATTACGCCGAGGCCTACGAGCGCCTAGAGCGACTGGATGGGTCTCCCCTCGGTTGGTTGACGAATGGCGGGGAGATACGCAAACTGAAGCGAGAACAGGCGCGCATCAAGCGCGAGCAGGCGCTCACCCTGAACGAGCTGCGGCAGGTGCGCCAGGCGTGGACCACGCGCCTGCAAGAGATCAGCAACGCGCAGGCCGAGCTGCGCGAGCAGTGGCAGGGGGTCAGCGTCGAGTTGGCGCAGGCGCAGGCGCGTCGCGATCACCTGCAGGGCAATCTCGACGCGCTGGCGCAGCAGGCGG
>ENA-UOUL01001160-UOUL01001160.1-bioreactor-metagenome-genome-assembly--contig:-NODE-1160-length-39365-cov-12.710650_pt1 | contig 39365 bp, 42 predicted proteins | sample MGYA00249838_ERZ747220 | MGnify/ENA primary metagenome ERZ747220 (study PRJEB28778, sample SAMN05720191) | bioreactor metagenome | isolation source: Anaerobic biogas reactor | place: USA:Washington... | reverse complement strand
CCTCGAAGCTGCGCAGCCCGCCGAAGTCCCCGCCGCTGCCATCGAAGCCAACCGTGAGCAGTGGATTGAGGCGTGGGGAGACGCGGTGCTCAGGTAGACGGTAGACAGTAGACAGTAGACGGGGGAGAGAGGAGAGTGCAAAGTGCCTGATAACACCGATCACGAATCACGAAAGGTCGTTCGCCATTCGCTACTCACTACTCGCCATTTGCTCCTCGTCCTCCCTCTCCTCTTCCTCGTCCTCTTCTACTTCTACCCACTGGGCGCGATTTTCCGCGTGAGCCTGACGTGGGACGGCGGGCCGGCGTTGGATGCGCTGCTAAGACGGCTGTTCGGCTCCACGACTTTGCGCACGCTCGGCTTCACGTTAGGACAGGCATTGCTCTCAACCTTGCTGACGCTGTTGCTTGGTCTGCCGGGGGCCTACGTTGTCGCCCGCTACGACTTCCCCGGCAAGCGCCTGCTCAACGCGCTGACGACCGTGCCCTTCGTGCTGCCCACCGTCGTCGTCGCCACAGCGTTTACGGCGGTTTTAGGGCCAAAATCGCCGCTCAATACCGTCCTGATGAACGCCCTAAACCTCGCCCACCCGCCGCTCGACCTGCGCTACACCCTGGGCGCGATCCTGCTGGCGCACGTTTTCTACAACTACACTCTCGTCTTACGCATCGTCGGCAGCTTCTGGGCCAACCTCGACCCGCACCTCGAACAGGCCGCGCGCACGCTCGGCGCATCTCCATGGCGCGCGTTCGTCGAAGTGACGCTCCCCCTGCTCCTACCCGCGCTCGGCGCTGCCAGCTTGCTCGTCTTCATCTTCTGCTTCACCAGCTTCGGTGTGATCCTCATCCTCGGCGGACCACGCTTCGCCACACTCGAAGTCGCCATCTACCGTCAGGCCATCGACATGGGCAACTTTCCGCTCGCCGCCGGACTGTCATTCGTCCAAATCCTCTGCACCCTCGGATTGACCGTCGTCTACACCCGGCTGCAAGGCCGGCTGGCACGCCCACTCGACTTGCGCCCGCGTTGGGTCACGCAGCGCAAGCCACGCACCGCCAGCGAAATCGCCTTCGTTCTCGCCAACGTCGTTCTCGGCGCGGCGCTCCTGGGACTGCCACTCGTGACGCTCGCCGCCCGCTCCTTCGACGCCGGCCTGCGCTACTACACCGCCCTCTTCGAAAACCCGCGCGGCTCCATCTTCTACGTCCCGCCGGTCGCCGCCGTGGGTAATTCCGTCAAATTTGCTTTGGGGACGATGACCCTGGCCTTATTACTCGGTATGCTCACCGCGACGGCCCTTTACCGCCGCAAACAAGGGTGGATACTGGACGCGCTGTTTATGCTGCCGCTCGGCACCTCCGCCGTCACGCTGGGCCTGGGCTACCTGCTCGCCATGGCCCGCCCGCCACTGGCCCTGCGCGGCACGCCCGCGCTCATCGTCTTCGGGCATACCCTCGTCGCACTGCCGTTCGTCGTGCGCAACGTCATGCCCGCCCTGCAATCCATCCGCCCATCGCTGCGCGAGGCTGCCGCCACACTCGGCGCCCCGCCGGCCCGCGTCTTTGCGGAAGTGGACCTGCCCATCGTCTGGCGCGCACTCGCCGTCGGTGGCGTCTTCGCCTTCACCGTCTCCATGGGCGAATTCGGTGCCACCTCGATGATCGCCCGCCCGGAACTGCCCACCATTCCCATCGCCATCTACCGCTTCCTCTCCCAGGCCGGCGCCCTCAACTACGGGCAAGCCCTGGCGATGTCCACCCTCCTTATGGCCGTCTGCGTCACCGGCTTCGTCGCCATCGAGAGCTTGCGTCCGCCGGGGAGCGAATGGTGAATCAGCGAATGGAAGAATCAGCGAATGGAGAATCGAGTATCCAGCAACCAGTAACCAGCGACGAGGAACTATGGCCTTTCTTGAACTGACCGACATTCACAAGACTTACGAGGACGCGCCGCTGTTGTGTGGGGCGACGTTTGAAGTGGAGCGTGGGGAGATTGCCTGCCTGCTTGGGCCGTCGGGCAGCGGGAAGACGACGCTGCTGCGCATCATCACCGGGCTGGAAACGCCGGAACGCGGGCGCGTGTCCATCGAAGGGGCGGACGTGACGACACTGCCCGCCCACCGGCGCGGCGTCGTGCTGATGTTCCAGGATTACGCGCTGTTTCCGCACCGCACGGTGGCGCAGAACATCGCGTTCGGCCTGCGGATGCGGCGGCAATCGCGAGCCGCCATCGCCGCGCGGGTCGCCGAGATGCTGGCGCTGACCGGTCTGGAGGACTTCGCCAACCGCGACGTCAACGTGCTCTCCGGCGGCGAACGCCAACGGGTGGCCCTGGCGCGCAGCCTCGCCCCGCAGCCCCGCCTGCTGCTGCTCGACGAGCCGCTCGGTGCGCTCGATCGCAACCTGCGCGAGCGGCTGCTCGAAGACCTGCCCGTCATCCTGCGGCGCGTCGGCGTCACCGCCATCACCGTGACGCACGACCAGGAGGAGGCATTCGCCCTCTCCGACCGCGTCATCCTGCTCAACGAAGGCCGCGTCGTGCAGACTGGTCGCCCGGAGGCGCTCTATGACCGTCCACACAATACATGGGTGGCGCGCTTTCTGGGATTGGAGAACCTGTTCCCGGCGCGGGTGCGCCATCCGCAGCAAGTGAAAGCGGCGTTTGGGGTGTTGGATATGGCGGACAATGTGGCGTTGCCGCAACCCGGTGCGGAAGGCCAACTGCTCATCCACCCGTGGGGTATCCATCTCGAAGCGGGGACCGCGAACGCCTTCACCGCGCAGGTGACGCAGCGAACGTTCCACGGCAGCTACTTCCGCCTCACGCTGGCTGTGAACGGAGGAACGCTGCGCCTCGACATCGCCCCCGGCCAAACGCCCCCCGCCCCCGGTGAAACCATCCATGGCTGGATCGACCCCACCGCCCTCCGCTGGCTGCCCGCCTAACCCCGTCTACCGTCTACTGTCCACCATCTACTGACTGCCACCGCTGCGCATCCCGGTGGAGACGTTCCAAAGCCTGCCAGTGTTGCTCGATCGCTGTGCGCCCTTCCGGCGTGAGCCGCACGAGCGTGTTGGGCTTCTTGCCGACGAACTGTTTCTCGATCTCCACCAACCCGGCTTCTTCCAGCTTGGAGAGATGCGTGGAAAGATTGCCCTTCGTCAGCCCCGTCAGACGTTGCAAGGACACAAAATCGGCGCTGCGGCACGCGGAAAGCGCGGTCAGCAGGGCCAGGCGGGCAGGCTCGTGAACGACTTTGTCGAGACCGGCCAGAGCTTCAAAGGCGTCAGTCATGATCCCACCTGCGACAACGCTTTGAGATTACGCACCAACACAATATGGTTGAGCACACTGCCGATACTTGTAATAATCCCCAACACGATCGAGATGACAAAGCCGCCGAAAAGGTCAGTCCAATGATGCGCAGCCGGAATGCCGGCCAACGGCAACACGGAAAGTGCCACGAGCACTACGGCCAACACGAGCATATGAACTGGGAATCGACCTGCCTTCCACCATCCGACCGCAAATCCTGCCGCCATGATGAGACCTACCACGCTTATGGGCAACCACTCGGCGGTGTCAATTACAAAGCCGATATACGCGATGACCATGAACAAAATAGTGGTCAGCATTTCAACCGGACGATTACGCGGCGGCAATCCCTCTACCCGGCCAAAAGTACGGTCGTAATAGTCACCGATCCATTTGGATAGCACCCACGGCACAGCGATGCCGGGGATAACGAGCAGACATTGATAATCCAGCCGTCCTTGCGGTAAACCTATGATTGGGTTCACTGCGCTTATCAACAAAAGCCACAAGAACCACGGCAACACCCTCAGCCCTTGCAAACTGCGATAATGTGCTGCTACGGTGCGTATACGATTTAAATCTTCCATTGTTCCCTCCATGATTGTTTAGGATAACAGAATCAAGCTCAGCCAACTGCGACCGCGTGGTCGCTTGCCTTATCATCGTTTTTCCGAACTCGTTTTGCCGTTTCCAAGCCTGCGCTCAACGCCACGGCTACCAACCAGCCTACCCAGGCCGGTATCGGGAACCCAAAGTTGATCAGAAAGTGCATCGCAATCGGGCCCCACACGTTGTTCGTTCGCCAACGGAGAAGAGCGAACAAAACCCCCATGAATGCCGTAGTGCCCACGCGTCCCACGCCCCACCAGGTATGCGCAAAGCCAAACAGCAGCGCCGGGAGCAAGACTGCCACCCACACGGGCAAGCGTCTCCGCAGAACACCACAGGCAACCCCGCGAAATATCAATTCTTCTACAAGTGCAGCCTGGAGACTGGCAAAAGCCGCCAGCGCGAGTGTCGGAATGCCGAATGTTGCATGATGCGCTTCGAGTCCCGCCAGTCCATTTTGGGCAAGGTCGGCGATCAAAAGGAAGCCTGCGACTAGGAGAAACGCGATCAAGACAATTCTGTGACGTCTCTCTATGGGAAACAGGACGCCGGTTGCGCGAAGATACGTTCTGTATGTCGGATAGTATCCGCGCAAGAGAACCGGCAGTAGACCAAAGACGATCAGCAATCCGCCTACCAATTTTGCGCCGTGAGTTATGCTTTGTCCCAATTCGCTTGCAGTATCCACTTTGAGGAACAAGCCGGGAATGTCGCTGACCAGCGCCAGGGCGAACCACGACAGACAGATTGCTATGCCGATCAGCAGATCGCGGTAAGTATCAGAGCGTTGTTTGCGAGTGCTATTTTTGTTTGACGTTTCATTCATTGCGTTTCCCCCAAGAGTTTACCGACTAGTTTTAAATAACAATAAGTTTGCACGACAAACTTAACAAAAGTATACATCCATTCTCTGAAGTTGTCAAGAGGTTTTTGCCAATTTGCTGAAAAAACTCTTGACAAAGGCCAAGAGCGGCTGTATAATCGAGTTATAGAACACGCGTTCTATAATGCCATATCACGCTTCGGCGTGTTCTTTTTTCGCTTTGATATTAGAACATTTGTTCTTAGCTCTTCCGGGGAGAAGATTATGTCGCGTTCACTTCGTCCTTATTTGGAATACCAGGCCGACCGGGTGGAAGCCGTGCTGGCCGCACATCGCACGCCGGGACGGGTTACGGGCGGCACGGTCGGCCCACGGCTGATCCGCTTCTTCTTGAATCCCGCGCCCAATACCCGCTTCGCGTCGATCAAGCGGCTGGCCGATGATCTAGCGCTGGCGATGCAGGTCCCCACCCTCAGCGTCGACCGGGGCAAGGAAGGCGTGATTCTGGAATTCTCCAACCCCAATCCACGCCCGGTGACGTTGCTTAACCTGCTGCAAGAGGCAATGCCTATGCCACTTTCGACAGCGATGTTGGGTCTCACCGACGAAGGCGCGCCGTTGCTCGCGCGCCTTTCCGCGCCAGAAGTAGCGCACATTCTCGTCTCCGGCACCACGGGGTCGGGCAAGTCGGCGCTGCTGCGGACAATCGCAGCGTCACTAGCACTCACGCACACGCCGAGCCTGCTGCAAATGCTGTGCATCGATCCAAAGGGCCGCGCATTCCCGGTATTCACCGGTATCCCACACCTCACACGCAAGCCGATTGTCGATGTCCCGGAGGCACTAGAGGCGCTACGTTCGGTGGTACGCGTGATGGAGTCCCGCGACCGGCGCGGCGAAGCGCCCCCGTCAAACCGGGACGCTATCGTTTCACAGAATGACGGAGCACAAGGCATGTCCATTCCGCGCATTGTCATTCTCATTGACGAGCTAGCCGATTTGGTGATGCAGGGCGAAGCGCCGTTCACCGACGCCTTGACGCGACTGGTCCAACGCGGCAGACAGGCCGGTGTTCACGTCATCGCGGCGACGCAGCATCCCTCGTCCGCTATCCTCAGCAGTGTGATGCGGGCAAATTTCCCTCTAAGACTTGTGGGGAGAGTAGTATCAGCCGACGACGCGCGGGTCGCTTCAGGCAGAGCCGGGACGAACGCCCACCTTCTCAACGGGCGCGGGGACTTCCTCGCGGTCAGTGGAGGGGAAAATCCCATCCGCTTTCAGGTGGCCTATATCGATGAAAAAGAACTCAAGCAACAAATGACAATGCTAAGCGGCACTGCCACGCCCCATGCGGTGCAGCTGCCGGTATTGGCACATAGGAGTGTATCGTAACATGGAAACACGAGAACCTTTGGGCAAGCGGTTGGGGCGCTTTGTGGCCTTGATCAGCATCGTCTTCACGGTGGCCCTGGTCGTGGTGGTCACACAACGGCTCAGTCAAGATTCGCTGGCGCTGTTGATCGGGCTGTCGTGTGGCGTGGCCGCGATGCTGCCAACGCTCCTGCTAGGGGTGGTCATCTGGCGGCGCGAGATGCAGCAGCAGCAGACATCCCGGATACCAATGGGGACACCGCCAGTCGTCATCGTGACGCCGCAAGGATTGCCAAATTACGGCATGCAACAACCCGCCCTCAGCGACGGGGGCTACCTCTGGCCGTGGACTGGCGCACAACAACAGGCGCGGACATTCACGATTGTTGGCGATGAAGAGTAAAACGATAAGCGAGGGCACGATGGGCGCGCACTTCAGAAATCTATACGAGCGTTTGAAGATAATGCTGACACAGTGCAATGCGTTTGTGAGCGATAGTGCGTTGCGCGCGTTGTTTAGCGATCCACGCCTGTGTGAGTGGCAGGCGAACCTACCCTATGCGCGCAGCCGCGAGCGGCGCGTCGTGCAGAGCATCCACTACCTACATGGCCAGTATAACACCGAGCACGAGAACGGTCTGGTGTTGCTGCTCCAGGTACTCAGCGAGCAGCCCAGCCCAGATGAAGATTTCCAGTTGGCGCTGAGCGATATGGCCGAACGGGTGCAGGCTATAATCCACAAAGACAACCGCGAACGCCTCAACAAGGTGCTATCAGGGTTGGACTTTGAACCGACAATGCAACTGGAAGCACCCTTCGCTGGTCAGGTCATTGCCGGCACAGGCGACGTCGTGCTGACGTACATTGACGCGCTGACACCGGGGGAAGTTTATCGTCTCGGCGTGATTGGCAGCAGCATGGAATACGAAGGCATCTTCGAGGGCGATGAAGTGCAAGTGCGGGTCTTCGACAGTTTCGAATGGCCTGGCGAAGGCGAGATGATCGTGACGAAGTATCTGCCCTACGGCATCGAGCCGGAGTTTGGCACGGATTTGATCGGCACAGACTTACTTGGGCCGACGTTGAAGGTCTTCCATCAGAAAGCCAACGGCGAATTTCACCTGGGGTGGCGCAAAGACAACACAGGCTGGACATCCACACCCTGGAAACGGCTCAGTACACCGGGAAACGCGCAGAAGATCGTGACGCGCTACATCGCGCCGATCGGCAAGGTAATCGACGTGAAGGCACGGCGCATCTGGAACATGGCATTCCGCACAGATTTGCGGACTTTAGGAGGTGACTGATGTTGTTCAATCTCGTAGCGCGTCGTGAACCGATCCGGCTCATCGCGCGGAAACACAACTACTTTCCACAACGGTTTATGTGGCGCGGGCAGCAGTACCGGGTGCACGCGGTCGTCCGCGCGTGGACGGAAATGAAGCGCAAGGGAACCTGGCATTTCTTCCGCGTGCGCTGCCCGGAGGGTGTCTTCGACCTGTGCCAGGATTTGTCATTGAACATCTGGTATCTGGCGCGACGGGTGGAATAGAGAGCTAGGGCCAGAGGAAAGATTGGAGGAGAAGGATGGACGTGGGATTGTTGTGGCACGATGGCGGTTCATCGGATTTGGCAGGAACGCTGGCCCAGGCAGCCAAGCGGTATCGCGCCCGGTTTGGCGACACACCCAACGTCTGCTACGTTCATCCAACCCTGTTACCTGATGGCGATCGCAAGGTGAACGGGATTTTGCTGCGTTCGTCTGCGCGCGTTTTGCGCCACCACTTCTGGATTGGGCAGGAGAAGATTGAGCAACCGGGAGTATAGGCGCAAATGTCCGCGTGGTAACTTCGGCGACTACAAACTCGTCAGTTGTGCGATCAGCAAATCAAGGGCAGTTTCGGATTCCAGCAATCCCCGCTTGATGGCGAGATCGCTATCCACGAGTAATTGATAGGCCGTGCGCAACTGCTCTGGCGTGAAACGTTGCGCCTGTGTGCGGATTTTTCCGGTGACGAAAGGATGCAGTTTCAGCCGCGCAGCGATATCCGGCTCGCTCATGTGACGGTCACCCAACCAACGCACCTGAATGAGCAGCCGGAACTGCCGCACGATCATTCCAAAAATCCCCAACGGATGCTCCCCCACTTCCAACAACCGGTGCAAATAGGTCGCCGCACTGCGGGGATCGCGCTGGCCGATGGCGTCCACCAGGGAAAAAATCACATCGGCGCTTTGGATGTACGGTGCCATCACCTGCACATCCTCGACGGTGATAGGTTTGTTATCCCCACGATACAACATCAGCTTGCGGATCTCTTGATCCAACATGCGCAGATTCGGCCCGATGTTCTGTGCTAACAGAGCGGCAGCGTTGAAATCAATGGTCCCCTGGTGCACTTTCGTCCGCTCGACGATCCAGCGGGAGAGATCCTTCGCACCAGGAGCGGCAAATGCCTGGATGTCGGCATTCAGCTTTTTAGCTTGCGACAGAACAGGATTTTTCGCGGCAAGCGCTTTGCTCTCACAGAAGATCAAAATGGTGGAAGGTGGGAGGTCGGGCAAATACGCAGCGATCTCGCCGATCTCTTTCGCCATCGGTCCCTTGGTCTGCGACAACAACTCACGCGCAATCACAATACGCCTGTCGCCAAGAAAAGGTATAGTGCTGCACGCCTGGCGCAGAGTAGCCGCCGTCACAGCGCCTTCCAGCATCTCCGTGTTGAGGTCACGGAGATCCGGCGGCAACCCTGCCTGTTGAATAATTTCAGCCAGGGCCTCCTCGCGCTGGAGATCGTTCTCGCCATAGAGCAAGTACAGCATCTCAACCCTGGCGAGTGTGAACGCGAATGCGCTGCAACCCGCGGCAATAGTCGGTGAACACCGAGGCGATTTCTACATTTGCCAGGTCGGAATCGGTGGTCAGCGTCCCCTGGACCCACTCCGCCAGCGTAGGAGCCACCAACAAAGCCAGTACATTCAGCAGAATGAGATGGGGCAATCGTTCCAGAAACTTGCGAGGGGAGGGCTTTGTCCCTTGGATGCCTAACAGCGTCGCCAGCGTGGTCAACGTCGCCGTGACCACTGTGTTCGTACCGCAATTGCGATGCACACGCAGTGCACCTTCACCGGCCTTGAGCTTTTTCAACGCCTCCATCGCCGCCGGGACGACCTCTTCTGCCGTCAGCGACGTAAAAATTGTGAATCCCAATGGGCCGGATATCCCCATAGCCTGCGCGCCTGGATATTGCTTGCCGAGCAGGTTGAGCGTGGCGTGTTCCAGAGCGTGGTTACGTCGAACATGATGAATAAAGGACAGGTTCATATTAGTCTCCTTCGATGGGCGCGGATGGAGTTACGGGCAGCGCGACGGGACGAGCAATAATCAACAGTCGATATGTCAGGCTGCCGTAAGGATGGCACGTCACCAGAGTCAGACGCTCATCAGCAGTGGGCAGGACGTATTCTGCATTCTGAACGCGTACCTCGACAGGCTGCCCTGCTTCGGGCAGAAGAAGTTTCTCCGTGATGGTGTACGTGTAAGTCGCATCGTCCTCCGCCTCAACGAGAATGGTTGCACCAACGTCGAGTTTGTACAAATAGCGGAAGACTTCACCGTTCGACGTGTTGTGCCCGTTTAGCACCGTATTGCCCGGCACGCCGATCTTCGCCGAAGACTCGTGCCACCCAGCCACACGCTGGTTGGGAACGTCCCATATTGGCTGTGTCGCATCCCCAATCTGGATGTATTTCCAGCCAATGGGCACAATCGGCGCCTCCAGGTCGATATCCGGGATAAAGAGGCGCACGGGAACGACGCCCTCTTCCGCCAGGGTGTATGTAACGACGGGATCGATATCCTCAGGATGTGTGTAGGGGACGTAGGTTATCGTCGGGAGAGGCGTTGCCTCTGATGGAAGTGCAACCTCAGGCACAACGACATCTCTGGACGACGACTCTGCCTGGAAGGGCAACAGCGGAACGATGATCTCTGGGGTAGGCGTCACCACCACTGTAACTACCGGTTCCACGCCCGGCGCGTGGAACAACGCATCAATGCGCGGTGCCAGGCCTAGAACACCTAGCACGATCCCCACAAGGAGCAAGCCCGCTCCTCCCCACACTAACAGATTACTGACACTTGACCTTTTGTTATCCATATACCCCTCAACTGAGGGGTATTATAGCCGATTTTTCAGCGAGCGAAAACTTTTCAGAGAAGGTGCCGATATACTTCGGGCTTGAGCACACCGATGAAAGGCAGGTTGCGATACTGTTCAGCAAAGTCGAGTCCGTAGCCGATAACGAACTCATCCGGCACTTCAAAGCCGACAAAGTCCAACGGCACCTCGATCTGGCGGCGGCTTGGTTTACTGAGCAACGTCGCCACACGGATGCTGGCAGGCCGGCGCGCAGCAAAGTTCCGCAAGATGTAAGTGAGCGTGTTGCCGGTATCCACAATGTCCTCGACGATAACGACATTGCGGCCCTGAACGTCAGAGGCGAGGTCCAACAGGATTCGCACGGTACCGGAGCTAGTCGTTCCGCGCCCATAGCTGGAGATTTCCATAAAGTCGAGTTCGTGGCGGAAGGAGAGGTGGCGGGTAAAGTCGGCGAGGAACAAAAATGCACCTTTGAGGATACAGATGATGATGGGCAAATCATCGTCAGTGTAAAGCGCGTTCATCTCGGCGGCTAATGTAACAACCCGCTCCTGGATCTGAGCTTCGGAAATCAATACTTTTTCGACATCGTCAAGTAATGACATTGTGACCTCCTGGGGATAGCTCTCAGCAATCAGCTTTCAGCCTTCAGCTTCTTAGCTGCAAGCTGACCGCTGACGGCTGACCGCTACGATTCGTACACGCTTGGTTTGAGCATCGCAATGTAGGGCAGAGTGCGGAAACGGTCTGCGTAATCCAGGCCGTACCCCACTACCCACACGTCAGGGATCTGGAACCCCAAATAATCGACATCCACTTCGACCTCGCGGCGTTCAGGTTTGCTCAGGAGGACAGCGGTACGCAGCGAGGCCGGCTGCCGTGCGCCGAAGATGCGATACAGGTACTTCAACGTGTAACCGGTATCCACAATGTCTTCCACAATCAGGATATGCCGCCGGGCCACGTCGGCACGCGTATCCATAATCATCCGCACCGCACCGGTGGTCTCGGCACTGTCCTCATAACTGGAAAGCGCGATGAAGTCGACGCGATGCGGCACAGTGAGCCGCCGCGCAAGGTCAGCCATAAACATGAACGAGCCTTTCAGCACGCCGACGAGCAGAAATTCCTCATTGCGCAGTCCGGCATAGTCGGTGCTGATGATATCGGCCATTTGCTGGACGCGCTGCTGGATCGTGGCTTCATCCAACAGAATGCGCTCTATAGAATTGGGTAAGACGATGTCCATTGTTATTACTCCTGACTTTGCGGGCGTTGAGGCGTCTGGTGATGGGCGCGGCAACGCGCTTCGTAGACTTCGGCGGCGCCGACCAGGACGACAGGATCGTCAATGTAGGCCGGCTGTCCGGCGATAAGCCGCTGCGTGCGGCTGGCCGCCGCCCCACAGACGACACAAATGGCCTGCAACTTCTCCACATGCTCGGCGATGGCCAGCAGTTGCGGGATCGGGCCAAACGGCACCCCACGGAAATCCATATCCAGTCCGGCGCAGATCACCCGTTTGCCCTGGTTTGCCAAAATATTACACACATCGACGATGGCCATGTCGAAGAACTGTACCTCGTCAATGGCAATGACATCGGCAGTCGCATCCAGATGAACCAGTAACTCCGCACTATCGTTGACGGGAATTGCATTTTCCTGCAGGCCGTTATGCGAAGCGATGGCCTTGTCGGTATAGCGCAGATCAATGGCCGGTTTGAAGACCTGAATTTTCTGACGCGCAATTTGCGCCCGACGCAAGCGGCGAATGAGTTCCTCGGTTTTACCGCTGAACATGCTTCCACAGATGACTTCAATCGATCCACCGCGACAGTCTTGATTCATGCGAAGCTCCTGCTTATGGATTTATTTACCTACCCTTCCCAAAAACCGAATCTGCCGGGAAAACAAAACGTATGGAGAAGAAAACTCGTGGAAAACAGATAATGAAACGAGGCAGGGAATGTCCCTGCCTCGTCTGTATAACTATGCGGCGGTTGCCATTTCCCCGGAGGCTTCATCGCCTGGGAGGATATACCCGCGTGCGCGCAAACCTTTTTTCAGATCGGCCAACCCCTTGAGGCCCAATCCCTTGATGTCAGTCAGTCCGTCGTCGCCCTTCTCTTCCATAATGGCGAGCAGGTCACCGACTTTCTCTAAGCCAGCATCGGTCAGCACTTTTTCCATCCGCCGTCCCAACTCGAGCGTGCTGATGGCCAGTTCCGGGGAAACACGTGCAGACTTGCGCTGCTCAAGCTGCTGGAGCGCCTCTTCGCGGGCTTGCAGGCGGCGCATAAAGCGATCGACCTGACCTTCTGTGTCTACGATGCGCTGTTCGCCGGTGAAATACGGGTGGCACTTTGCGCACACGTCGGTGCGCAACTCCGGCACTGTCGCGCCGATCGTCCACACCTCGCCGCAAGCGCAGATGGCCTTTGCCTCAGGATACCAGGTAGGATGAATCTGTGGTTTCATGCTGCCATACCTCCCTCAGCAACGACAACGTTCACCCGCTTGCGTCCGTGAACAACATCGTACTTGACGTGCCCATCGCTCATCGCGAAGAGCGTGTAGTCTTTGCCCATACCCACGTTGATGCCGGGCTTGATGTGCATCCCCACCTGGCGGACGATGATATTGCCGGTGATGACGGCTTCGCCGCCGTATTTCTTGACACCGCGCCACTTGGCGCGACTGTCGCGACCGTTCGTTCCAGTTGCTTTTTTGCGTGCCATTGTACTAAGCTCCCTTCACAATATCGTCAACGCGCAGACGCATGTAGGTCTGGCGATGACCCTGGCGACGGCGATACCGCTCCTTGGGGCGATACTTGAAGATGCGAATTTTGGGGCCGCGGAATTCGTCAATGACGGTGGCGCGCACGACTGCGCCCTCAACCGTCGGCTGCCCCACCAGCACCTGCTCGCCATCATCCAACAAATAAACCTGATCCAGTTCCACCTGTGCGCCCACCGCATACGGAAGCCGCTCGACAATGAGGTCGCCTCCGACGCTGGCCTTGTACTGGTGTCCTCCCGATTTGATCACTGCGTACACGTTTTCCTCCCTTATCCCTAAGCCTATGATCATAGGCCCTAATACAAAACATGAGCCGACCCCTGAAGGTTCGGCTGTCGGGTCATTATAGCCAGGTCGGTGAATTTGTCAAACCTCGTCGCAAGGACTACAAAAGTCTCAGCGGACCCTACATTTCAGCGGGTCTCACGCAAAAAAGGTGTTTTACCTTTCGAGTGTTGGGTGAATTTCGCACGTTTTCACACCAACGGTCAGCAATTTATAGCCCCAGTATGTTTTTTGCACAATATGGCTAAACCCTGCCATGTCAAACATTTGATACATCTGCTCCTGGGTAAACAGGTTCGTCCCATTTTCATCGTATAAAATATCGAGTATTGCACATAGCGCTTTTCTTAAAGGTCCATTTGTGAAAGGATCGAGGATAACCAGTTTCCCATCTGGTTTTAGTACTCGAAACATTTCTCTCAAAGCGTTATCTGGTCTTGCGTAATGATGAAAAGACGTTGCACATGTTACATAGTCAAACGAAACCCCACATCAAGGACAGAGGAGCCGCTCTGGGGATTGATCGTCTGTAAAACAGCTTTATTCGAGAAATAAAACGGCCAAAATCGTTTTTGATCGTAATCTTGTGACCAAGTGTTAAATTGCGCAATGCTGCGTTTTTCTGGATCTAAATCGTGCACTCTCATAACCTATTGGATATCTCCCAATATTCGTGCCTGACATCCGGTTAATCATGGGAATCGCGAGACCTTTTTAGCCCCACCCCTATCTGGTTCTCAATGCCCTGCCAGTGTGTACCTTGCCAGTAGATTTTACCACATTCGGCGCAGCGGTGAAACAGCATTTGCGTCTGTGCGACATATGCAGGAACGAAAGAGCGCGCGACTTCGACGGGAATGCGCCGCAGCATGCCATTGCAGAGCATACAGCGCGGCGCAGCACCGACGGGCCGGCCCAGCGCGGCAATCACCTCCGCGAGTTGCGTATCCAGATCTTGCGCGTTGACGAGGAGCGTGCGCAGTCCGCGCCGCTGCGCCAGGCCATGGTCGCGCGTGAGCACGACACGCCCCTCCGCACGGGCGCGCTGCGCAATGCTGACGTCGTCATCCTGCATATACAGCGTGTCGTACCCCAGGATGCGCAGCCAGCGGGCCAGCTTGCCGAGCATTGCGTCGGCCAACAAGCGGGGAATCGCATCACTCATCACATTCTCCTCATAACAGGGATTGGTAATGGGGGATCAAAAATCCCTGATCCCCAATCCCCGGTTACTAATCACCAATTCCCACCATCTATAGTATAATCGAAAGTCGATGATTTGTCTTTTGATCCTTTCGGTGTACAAAACAAGATTGTGCGCAACACTAACGCTGACGACTGATCGCTGAATGCTGACGGCTAATTTTCCCCTTGTTATAGAATGTATGTTCTAGTATAATAAGGGGGGAGGACAACACAATGGCAAAACGGGAAAGTCGCTGGGTCTGCCAGCAATGCAACTGGAGCTACGCGCGACACATGGGTAAGTGTCCCAACTGTGGCGCGTGGGAATCGCTGGTCGAAGTTCTGCTGGAGACGGACGGCGGCGGTGGGACAGCCCCACCCTCAGCACGCCTCGCGCAGCGCCCGCAGCCGTTGAGCCAGGTGGGCATCGGCGATGCGGAGCGGATTCCGGTGGCGATGCAGGAGTTTTCCCGTGTCCTCGGCGGGGGATTAGTGCCCGGCTCCGTCGTGCTGATCGGCGGCGAACCGGGCATCGGCAAATCAACGCTACTGCTGCAAGTCGCTGCGGCGCTCGGCTCGACCGAACGTCCCGTGCTGTACGTCTCCGGCGAGGAATCGCCACGGCAGATCAAGATGCGCGCCAAGCGCTTAAGCATCGAGGGCGATCCGCTGTACTTGCTTTCGGAAACTGAGGCCAGCGCCATCCTCGCCCAGGCCAGCGCGATGCAGCCCACGCTGCAGGCGTTGGTCGTCGATTCCATCCAGACCGTGCACAACGAGGATATGACGTCGGCAGCAGGCAGCGTGAGCCAGGTACGCGAGTGCGCAGTCAGCTTCCAACGCTGGGCGAAGGAAAGCGGCGTGCCGGTTTTCCTGGTAGGGCACGTCACCAAACAGGGTTCGATTGCCGGGCCAAAGGTCTTGGAACACATCGTTGATACAGTGCTGTATCTAGAAGGCGATCCCTTCCACACCTACCGGCTGTTGCGCGGCGTGAAGAACCGCTTCGGCGCAACCTCCGAGGTGGGCGTGTTCGAGATGCAGGAGCAGGGCCTCGTCGAGGTCGCCAATCCCTCGGAAGCGTTCCTCGCCGAGCGCATGGTGAACGTGCCGGGGTCGACCATCGCCGTCACTATGGAAGGGACGCGCCCGCTCCTGGTCGAGATTCAGGCTTTGGCGAGCCACACCAGTTTTGGCAATCCGCGCCGCACCGTCAATGGCCTGGACTTCAACCGGCTGCTGCTCACTGTCGCTGTGCTCACCCGCCGGGTGGGACTGCGGTTGGATGAGCAGGACATCTTCGCCAACGTCGTAGGCGGGCTGCAAATCGAGGAGCCGGCTGCCGACCTGGCTGTAGCGGTGGCGCTGGCTTCGAGCTTGCGCGACCAGCCTGTTCCGGCGGATGTGGCGGTCGTCGGTGAAGTAGGACTCTCCGGCGAAGTGCGTTCGGTGAGCCAGTTGGAGTCACGGATGAACGAGGTTGCGCGCCTGGGCTTCACCAAAATCCTCATCCCGCGGAGCATGCAGCGCAAGCAGTTGCGTCCGCCCGACGGATTGACCCTGATCCCGGTGCGTTCGGTGGGCGAAGCCATCGAGGCCGCACTAGGGCCAAAACGATAATGAGATACAGAAATTATGACTAAAAGAAGCAGTTCTTCACGTTCGAGCGGTCGCTCCACATCACGCGGGCGTTCATCATCGGGCGGCCGTCGCACCTCCTCACGCAAGAAACCACAAGAAACGCTGTGGAGTCGCCTGACCAACGATCAAAAGTTGGATATTGTGGGCTGGATCTTGTTCTTCCTGGCCCTGCTCACGATCCTGAGTTTTATCTCGGCGCAGCAAGGCTCGCTGACGAAATGGTGGATTTCCCTTCTTGCAGGGACGTTTGGGTGGGGGATGTACGTCGTGCCGGTGTTCTTCGGCGGGATGGGATTGTGGCTTATTCTACGCCGCTTCGAGGACCGTCTCCCCAAAATCGATCCCGAACAGATCGTAGGTGTAATCATTGGATTCTTTGTCGCCCTGATGACGCTGCACCTCATCGCCAGTTTTGTGTGGCCGCAAATCGGCCTTTACCGCCTGGGAGAGACAGGGGCCGGCGGTGGATTGATCGGCGCGTTGATGCTGGATATGAGCGTCAAGGCGCTCGGTAAAGCCGGCACCGCGATCCTCCTCATCCTGGTCTGGCTCATCATCGTGACATTCATCGCCGGCATCTCGCCCGCCGACGCAGTCCGCCTATTGACCGAGCGCAAGGAAAAGCGCAACGCCGCACCGCTCATGGACATTACGCAACTGCCGCTGCCATCTGCCACAATGAAGCCCACTGGTCCACCCGTGGGGCCAAAGATTCTCGGGGGCAGCGATGATGCAGCGCCGCCCAAAGCCACGCGTGGCCGCAAAAAACAAGAGGACGAATTGCGCATCAACGTCGCTTCCCGGCCCTCGAATGGCAACGGCAACGGCAACGGCGGCATAGAGTTCGATCATGTCTCTATGGCCGTCGGGACGCAATCCTGGCGCTTGCCAAGCGTTGGCGATGTGCTGGAAGAGGGCAGCGAGCAGTATTACAGCGAAGATCTGATCCGCAAGCAGGTTCGCAGCATCGAGAAGACACTGGAAAGCTTGGGCGCGCCCGTACGCGTGCGCGAAATCAACCAGGGACCGGTGGTCACGCAGTTTGGCACGGAACCGCTCTTCATCACCGCGCGGACCGGTCGCACGACCAAAGTCAAGGTCAGCAAAATCGCCAGTCTGGCCGACGACCTGGCGCTGGCGCTTTCCGCGCGCAGCATCCGCATCCAGGCACCGATCCCCGGCAAAGGGCTGGTAGGCATCGAAGTGCCCAACGAGGAGCCGGCTGTGGTTTCCCTGCGCGACATTATGGAAGCAGAGGCCTTCGGCAAGCTCAAGGGACGGCTGCGTCTGGGCCTGGGGCAGGATGTCTCCGGGCAGGCGGTGGCGGCGGATTTGCGCGCGATGCCGCACATGCTCATCGCCGGCGCGACGGGCGCAGGCAAGTCGGTGTGCGTGAACTCGATTATCGCGGCGCTGCTGCTACAAAACACACCGGACACACTGCGGATGTTAATGGTCGATCCCAAACGGGTTGAACTGACACAGTACAACGGCATCCCACACCTGTTGTCGCCGGTGATCGTGGATGTGGAACGGGTCGTCCCCGCGCTGAAGTGGGTGATGCGCGAGATGGACAGCCGCTATCGCCGCTTCGCGCAGGTCGGCGCGCGCAACATCGAGGACTTCAACCAGCGGGTGAGCAAATCGACGGAAGAGACTCCCATCCCCTACATCACCGTGTTGGTCGATGAATTGGCCGATCTGATGATGCAATCGCCGGAGGAGACCGAGCGCGTGTTGTGCCGTCTGGCGCAGATGGCGCGCGCCACAGGCATCCACCTCATCATTGCTACGCAGCGTCCCAGCGTAGACGTGGTGACGGGGCTGATCAAGGCCAACTTCCCCTCCCGGGTCGCCTTCGCCGTGGCCTCGTCGGTGGACTCGCGCGTGATTTTGGATATGCCGGGCGCAGAGCGGCTCCTGGGGCGCGGCGACATGCTGTTTATGCCGCCGGAGGTCAGCCAGCCGCTGCGGCTGCAAGGGGCCTTCGTCTCCGACCACGAGCTGGATCGTCTGATCCACTTCTGGCGCACCGCCGTGGAGCCAGGGCAAAAACCGCAGCAAGTGGACTTCCCCAAGCCGATGGTCGCCGCGCACGCCGACGAAATCCAGACGAGCCAACCGGCGCTTTTCCCTGACTTCGAGGAAGAGTCACAGCTTGGCGGGCAATTCGAGGATCAACTGCTGCCCACAGCCGTAGAGATTTTCCTGAACGAAAACCGGGCGTCGGTCTCTTTGCTACAACGCCGTCTGCGCATCGGCTACACGCGTTCGGCGCGGTTGGTGGAACAACTGACCGACATGGGGATCGTGACGATGGAGACCGAAGGGCAGTTCCGCAAAATCAACCGGGCGGTGGCGGAGTCGCTGCTGCAATCGCTATATCCAGGAGAGGGTGAATCGTAGATGAAGCCAACAACACCAATTCCATTCGACAAAATTCAGGGGTGGTTCTTCGATTTGGATGGCACGCTGATGGACACCGACGATCAGACGGTGGAGCGGCTGGCGCAGCGATTGCGCTTCCTCGGCAACACGCGCGCACAGCGGCTGGCCCGGCGCATGGTTATGGCCGGGGAGACACCGATGAACTACGCGATAACGGCGGTGGATATGGTGGGGCTGGATGCCGTGCTCTTTGGCGTACAGCGGATGTTGCACGCGCGCACCAATCCCACGTTTCGCCTCATTGAAGGGGTAAAGCCGCTGTTAGCGCATCTGGCCGAACGCGCGACGCTCGCAGTAGTTTCGACGCGTTCCGACGAGGATGCCGCGGAATTCCTGCGCCAGCACGACCTCGCCAATTTCTTCAAACTCATCGTGTCCAATACGACGACGAAACGCCTCAAGCCGCATCCCGAACCGGTGTTATACACGGCAAAGCAGTTAGGGCTTTCACCCGATGTCTGCGTGATGGTCGGCGATACGACGATGGACGTGCTTTCGGGACGGCGCGCAGGCGCGTGGACGGTCGGCGTGCTGTGCGGCTTCGGCGAAGAGGCTGAGCTATGGCGGGCCGGAGCGCATCTGGTGCTGCCGTCTACAGCGGATTTACTGGAGCTCGTGGAATAGGGTGCAAGTTTTGTCAGCAGATGGAGCAGATTTTTCAATTACCATTCGCCAAAATCTGCTCCATCTGCTTGATCTGCTGACGGAAAAATCGGATACATTTAGCGATCACCGTGGCCGTACAGACGTAGCCACAGTTCCTCGTCTTCTTTCGATAGTCCGCTTGGTTCCTCATCCTTCGTCGGAATGAGCTGGCGCTTACGTTTGACCAGACGGGCTTGCGACGGTTTGGATTGATCCTGCGCGGGCGGATGCTTCCCTGGCTTTTCGGAAGCAGGCGCAGACGCAGGCGTTTCAACGACATCGCCAAAAACTGCCAACCAGCTTTCGACTTCTTCGTCAGAAAGCACCCCATGTTTTTTCACGACCAACGGCTTGGGCTGGCGCGGCGGCGCGGGCGGTCTGGGTTTGGGTGGCGGAGTTTTGCTCTCGGGCGCGTCGCGGAAGACTTCCAGCCAGGATTCTACCTCTTCGGGGGAAGCCTCGTCGGGCTTCTCCCCATACCCGGCAGGCTTTTCCCGTTTGGGCGGCGCAGGCAGGGACTCCCCCATTTGTTCGGCGATGGAGCGCGTGGTGCGTGATGGTGGCATCTGTGGCGTGGCTTGTTCCAATGCTCGCTGTTTTGCCCGCTGCGCTTGTTTCTTGGAGACGGTATGCACGGTGGGCGGCGGTGACTCCGGTACAGATGCAGTCTCTGGCGTTGTGACCACCTCTGACGCGGAAGGCGATTCCAACACAGCGGGCGATTCTGACGCAACCTGGGCCTCGAAAACCTCCAACCACACTTCAACTTCCGCCGCCGGTACACCTTCCGGCTTTTCCTTTTCCACGTCCAGCGTTTGGTTCAGCCGTTCCACGAACTCCTGCGCCGACAACGTCTTCGCGCCGGTCATGCGCGCGTTGTCCAGCACCTCACGATCCGACGAAACCACCGTCCAGTTGGGCGCATCGGGCAATGCACCCAGCCGCTCTTTGATAATGCGATCCGCCGTGCTGTGATGTCGCGCCGCAAAGACGACGCGCACTTCCGGCGAGGAAAGCACCCGCGACGGCCCGCCTGGAATCCCACCGTCGAAAACGACGATGGCCTTGCGTCGCCCGCGCCCACTCCAGGCGCGCAGCTTGACGACGAGTTTGGCCTCGTCGTCCGGGTCTTCCAGGTTGATGTCCGGCAGGGCAGCGATCACGTTGTGTCCGTCGATCAGAAATGGCATAGCAACCTCTTCGATATCTTTATCGTAATATTATAACTCAATTTGCGCGGCAGCATTTGCAGCTTATGCCGCTATGACTATAATGCTTTTAATTCCATAGTAACTTTCAGCATTCAGTCGTCAGCTTTCAGCCAGATTCACTCGAAGGCGAAACGCTGATAGATGATACTGGAGGCTTACAATTTTCTAAACGGATTCGCGAGATTGAGGAGTGACAGTTCTTAGTCCGTTTCATCCGTTAGGTCCGTTGACAAAGGAGGCATGATGTCCGACGATAAAATGCAATATCCGGAGCGCCCCAGCGACGTGGGCGCGCTGATGAGGTGGCTGAGAGAATTTTTTGGCCATTTCCGCCTGGCCTGGGAACTGCTATGGGATGGCCGCGTGCCGTTTGTCACCAAGCTGGTGCCAATTCTGACCGCCCTGTATCTACTTTCGCCCGTGGATCTTATCCCCGACGTGGCGTTGGGACTGGGCCAGCTAGATGACCTGGCGATTTTGCTGATCGGCATGCGGCTCTTCGTCGATGTGTGCCCGCCGGCTCTAGTCTCCGAACACCAAGGAGAAGACCAACTCGAAATGACCGCCGCGCCGCCATCCGAAGATAAAGCAGTGGCCCAGCGACCGTCATCCAGCACTTGGGTGCCGCCCACAGGCCAGATCATCGACCTGGAAGCCAAAATGGTCGGCGACACTGACACGAACACAGGTGCGGACACAGATGAAAAACCCAAACAGCCCATCCCCCACGTGTGGTAAGCCATGAAGACCCTGGTCGAATGTGTCCCTAACTTTAGCGAGGGCCGCCGCACTGATGTGATCGCGGCAATCGTGGAGGCGATGCGCGCCGTGCCCGAAGCGCGCGTGCTGGACTTCGAATCGGACGTGGACCACAATCGCTCGGTAGTGACGCTGGTAGGGCCGCCCGGCGCGGTGCAAGAGGCCGCGTTCCAGGGGATCAAAACCGCGGCGGCGTTGATCGATCTGGACGTGCATCGCGGCGAACATCCCCGGCTGGGCGCGACGGACGTGGTGCCGTTTGTCCCCATTAGCGGCGTGACGATGGCGGATTGTGTGGCGCTGGCCCGCGACTTGGGCCGCCGCGTGGGCGAAGAACTGGGCATCCCGGTGTACCTCTACGAGCAGGCAGCACTGCGCCCGGAACGCGTCAATCTCGAGGACGTGCGGCGCGGCGAATACGAGACGCTCAAGGCCGAGATCGGCAAAAATCCCACCCGCGATCCGGACTTTGGTCCAAAGACCGTGGGCAAGGCCGGGGCGACGATCATCGGCGCGCGGCCTTTCCTGGTGGCCTTCAACGCTTACCTCAACACGGATAACGTCAGCATCGCGCAGAAGATCGCGCGGGCGCTGCGCCACTCCAACGGCGGCTACCGCTACGTCAAGGCGATCGGGCTGCTCGTCGCCGGGCAGGCGCAGGTGTCGATGAACCTGACCAACTTCCCGCAGACGCCGATCCATCGGGTGGTGGAAACGATACGCAGCGAGGCGGCGCGCTACGGCGTTTCAGTCACCCACACAGAGCTGGTCGGGCTGATTCCGCAACAGGCGTTGGTCGATGCGGCGCAGTGGCACTTGCAGCTCGATCTCTTCGAACCGGGGCAAATCCTGGAAAACAAGCTCGCGGCGCTCGACGAAGGCGCGCCGATCGGCTTTTTGGACGCGGTGGCGGCGAACTCTGCCGCGCCCGGTGGCGGCGCAGTCGCAGCCCTGGCGGGTGCGCTGTCGGCGGCGCTCGTGGCGATGGTCGGGCGACTGACGGTGGGCAAACGCCGTTACGCCGACGTGCAAGACGAAGCAACCGAGGCCGTGGCGCGGGCGGAGAAGCTCCGGGCCGCGCTGACCACGGCGATGGATGAGGACAGCGCCGCGTTCAAAGCAGTGATGGCGGCCTACAAGCTGCCGAAATCCACCGAGGAAGAACAAGTTACCCGCAACGCAGCGATTCAAGAAGCGATGACGCATGCCGCCGAAGTCCCGCTGGCGACGGCGCGGGCCGCGCTCGAGGCGTTGGAACTCGCGCTGCTCGTCGCCAGCAAGGGCAATGTCAACGCGGCTTCTGACGCCGCCACCGCCGCGTGGATGGCGATGGCAAGCATCCAGAGCGCGGCGCTCAATGTGCGGGTCAATGCCGCCAGTATCCAGGATGCAGCACGGAAAGAGGCGTGGCTCGCCGAACTTGAGGACATCGACACGCACGCACACATGTTGCTCAAGGAAGTGCAGACGGTCGCGGCACAACGTGCCGGCATATAAAAAACCCCACACCTTGCTTTTCGCGGATCACAATCCGCGTCTGTGAAGAGCGTCGGATTGTGATTCGACGCAAGCGTATCATATGGCTATGGCAGTCAAAAGCCCCGCAGGACATCTGCGGGGCTTTTGCGTGGAATATTACGCTTCCAGCGTCAGCTCAAGCCGTTTGTTGATACGACCTTTGCTCTTGTAGTCGCTGATGCGGATGGGGCCGACTTCCTGTGTGTTCGCCACGTGGGTGCCGCCATCGGCCTGGACATCCAGTCCGACGATTTCGACGATGCGCACGACGGTGATGCCCGAAGGCAGCAGATTGATTTTGGTGCGGATGAGGTCGGGATGCAGGTCTGCCTCGGCGCGCGGGAGGAAATCGACGCGCACAGGATGTGCTGCAGCAACCTCGGCGTTGATCTTGGTCTCGATCTCGTCCACCAGCTCGCGCTGCAAGTTCTCGAACTCGAAGTCCAGCCGGCCCTGCAAGGGTTGCATGTTGCCGCCGGTCACTTTTGCGCCGTAATCGCGCCAGACGACGCCGCAGAGGATGTGCAGCGCCGTGTGCGTGCGCATCAGCGCGTAGCGGCGTTCCCAGTCCAGCATGCCTTGAACGCGCGTCCCCACCAGGGGCGGCGCGCCTTCGACGGTGTGCCAGATCAGGTCATTCTGACGGCGCACGCTAACAACGGGCCAACGTGTATCGCCAACCTGTAAAAATCCGAGGTCGTGAGGCTGTCCACCGCCGCCGGGATAGAAGGCTGTCGCATCCAACGCCACATCCTGGCCTTCCACGGCAAGCACGTTAGCCTCGAAAACTTTGCGATAAGCGTCTTTGTGAAAATACGGTTCGGTTTGCATACTAACCACCTCAATCAAAAATCGGCACATCCACCTTAAACAATTCGACCGGTGCTTCCGCGCTCAACTGGAATTCACGCAGACAAGCAGGAACCAGGATAGATTGACCTTGCTGCAAAATCATTCTACCATCTTCGGAACCAGAGTTCCAACGTACAACAACTGTACCTTTAGTCACCAAAAATAACTTAAGCCCATTTTCAGTTATCTCTTGTCGCGCCGTTGACGGATTGAGCTTTAGTCTACTGACACGAAACTCAGAGGCCGGCGTTTGATAGACCTTCTCTCCTAAATCCGAATGATTCCCCAAGACAGAAAGGGGAGCAGGTGCATAATCGATGATCTCTATCAAACTTTCAGGATCTGTAAATTTATCCGTCAAACCAACCCGCACAACATTGTCGGAGTTAGCCATACATTCAACGATATTACCTTTTATATAGGCATGCGGAGTTCCTGCATCCGTAAAGAGACCTTGGCCCTCTTCAAGGTGAACCAAATTTAGCAAGAACATCACAAATAATCCCACATCTGGCCCAGTATGCTTTGCTCTAAGATCCAGAAAGAGAATCTCAATCTCTTCCAAAGAGGAAACTCTGCTTAGCCGTTCGGCTAATTGCGCAATAGCACGCACGAGTTCCTTCTCGGCGTCAATGGAACGCTTGATCAGCGTCGAGAATAAAGTTTGGATGAGTGCCTGCTGCCTTTGGAGGTCTGGCGTCAGCGCATTAAGTATGCTGGCGCACACACGCTTTCCGATAAAGTCGGCGATCTCCGGGTAACGTCTTAGGGTTTCTTGAATTTCAGCGAAGGGCTTGATCCCCATCAAGGCCGTTAGCGAATCAAGCGCAATGGCCAGCTCGGGTTTATGATTCGCATCTGGATAGTGTATAGGATCACGCAGATGCAAAGCGTTTGCCTGTGCCTTATTGGGGTGCACTTGTATGGATAAGGGTTCACTCGCAGATAAGACCTTGAATAAAAACGGCAGTTGATTTGAAAACCTGTCCGCGATCTTGCTTCCCAGAATTTGTACCGGGTAGGCTTGAATCCATTGATCTAAAGGGACTGGCATGTCCCCGACCACTACAGTGGAGAGGGCTTTGGGATGAGCGCCGATCCACAATTCAGCATAGGGTAACCCAGGTTCCTGTCTAAAACCCAGTAGATTCGGGATAAAGGCCTGGTTTCCACGGGTACCCCAGGCATAGTGTTGAATACTGTTTTGCAGTAAGTATGGGCGCGCTTCGACATCGGGAAGCGTATCTAGCATCATGACCTTGCCTCTGAGTGATGATCCGCTCAATGCCTTCTTCGCGGTTATGTCTCTAAAACGTAAATATCGCGCCGGGGCCAGCCGGACAAGGCTGCGACCTCACGCGCTGCCTGCGACCGCGAGAGTCCCGCCGCGATACGCTCTGCCAGCGCCGCGTGCACTTGTTCAGCCTCCCACCGCACCGAATCTTCCGACGCGCCGGCGATCACGAGGGTATACTCGCCACGGGGCGGCGTCTCCGCGATGTGGGCCAGCGCGCCCGCCACGTCGCCGCGCCAGACCTCCTCGTAGCGCTTGGTCAATTCGCGGCACAAGGCGATAGCACGATTGCCCAAGACGACGTGCAATGCTTCCAACGTCGCGTGCAGGCGATGCGGGGCTTCGTAGCAGATCAGCGTCGTCCGAAGCGCTGCCACTTCAGTCAGACGCGCCACACGCTCGGACTTTTTGCGGGGTAGAAATCCCAGAAAACAGAAGCTATCGGTGGGCAGGCCCGATACGACCAGCGCCGCAGTGTGCGCCGATGGACCAGGAACCGGGACGACTGCGATCCCCTGTGCGATAGCAGCCTGGATCAACGGATAGCCCGGATCCGAGATGCCGGGCATACCCGCTTCCGAAATCAGGGCCACGTCGTTGGAGGCCAACGCCTCCAGGATCGCGTCGAGCTTGTAGCGTTCATTCCCCTCAAAGTAAGATGTAACCGGCGTGCGGATTGCGTGCCGCTCCAGCAGGATGCGGGCCTTGCGTGTATCCTCCGCCGCGATAAGCTGCACATCCTGGAGGATACGTACCGCGCGCAGCGTGATATCCTCCAGATTGCCAATAGGCGTGCCAACGACGTACAACGTCCCCATAAACCCGATCTAATGATTCTTGGTAAAGGTAATCCGCGCCAGCGACTGCGAGCACAAACCAGAAAAGTTCAAGACAATTTCCTGCGAAATCGGTGGATGGTTCGGGTTGTTCTTGTCGTGGATTTGCACGCGGAAAACACCGTTGAGTTCCTGCGGATTATTGAGGAAGAACTGTTCCCATCCCGAATCCCCATAATTCTGCTTATCACCGGAATTGACAACCACATCGATTCCCCCACCCCAGACGTGGATGGGATAGCCGCGCAATTCATTGCCATCGATATCGACCACATTTCCGGCAACTCCGAGCCAGTTGCAGCCATATAACGGTGTTTCATAGGTGATCTCGTAGGTGAAGGCCCACGGCGAACGGGTAACGCGCGGCGTCGGCGTTGGCGTATTGGTTGGCGTGGCGGACGGCGTGATGGGCGTCGGTGTGCGGGTTGGCGTAGGCGTAAACGTCGCCGGCGGCGTCGGTGTGACGGTAGGCGTGCTGGTGGCCGTCCACGTCGCTATCGGTGTGTGCCCCGGCGTCGGCGTGGGAGTGTTGGTCGCAACGACGGCAATCTGCCGGGGCGGCGGGGGAAAGGGGTTAAAGGGCAGGTAAGGGTTGACCGCAATCAGGATGTAGCAAAGGACTGTGATAACGGTTAAGGCCAGCATCACCAGACTCAAAACATTAAATAACCGATCTCTGCTTCCCATGGTTCTCTCCTACGGTGTAGACGCAACAAAACGCTCGATAGTGGCTGCCGCGCGCAGTCCTTCCAGCCAATCACGTGAGGCCTTTTCGCGCAGTAAGCGCACATTCTCAGGGTCGATTTCCATATCCGGGACTCTTTCAACGACCTGGACAATATGGTATCCCATACTGCTCTGAATCACGTCACTGAACTGCCCAGGCTGAAGGGCAAAGGCCGCCGCCTCCACTTCCGACGAGGTCAAGATGCCCGGCGGGAAAAAGCCCAGGTCGCCACCGGTATCGCGGGTACTGGTATCCTGCGAATAGGTACGCGCCAAGCTCACAAAGTCATCACCGGCCTGGAGTTGGCTGAGGATTTGGCGCGCCTCTTCATCGCTGTTAGCGAGGATGTGCCGCGCATGGACGTGCTCGCTGTGTGTGGGCACAACTTCGACGGCGCGGTTCGCCATCTGGGTGGCGATCATATCGCTGCGCAGCCGGACGCGAAATTCCTCCAACGACATCCCCTGATCGGTAAGCCACTGTTGGAACGCCTCCTCCCCAGTCTCTTCACGGAGCGTCTGGATGGTGGCGTCGAGGTCCTCATCACCGACCGTGACGCCGGCGGACTGGGCTGCCTGCTCAATCAGCACCTGGTTGATCATCATCTCCAACACCAACGCGCGTCCCTGTGCCAATGCGTCCTGGCCTTCATCGGTGGAAGCATCCTGGCCTGCTGCCGCCATCGATTCCACATAGAGAGCCACCTCGCGTTCATAATCGGCGAGGAGAATGGGCTGTCCGTTGACCAAAGCCGCCTGTGGTTCCGGCGTCGGCGAAGGTGTCATCGTGGGTGGAACAGGGGTGGGTGTGTCCGCCACTGGTGTAGCGACGATTTGCGGGGTCAGGATCGGATCGACACACGCAGTCAAGATGAGGAGCAGCCCCAAAAGCGCCGCACACAGCCACACGCGAATTCGTTTCATCGGATTTCCTCCTCGAACAGTCCGGTAGTCTTCAATCTGATTGTCAGCTTGTTCAATCGAGCATCAGTACTTCCAATTCTTTCTCATTATAGACTGAGGCGCAGTTAATGCAATCGACGCGCCGAAGCAAACTTCGCTCAAAATGGTATAATTTTAGGACTAACTACAACAGGATGCAACGAGGATGACAGCAGTTAACGTAAGAGCACACAGCGGTGTCAGGCCGGTGGATCCACAGCGAGACATGTCGGCCATAGTAGACTTGATCGCGCTTGGGTTTGAGAATGAGCTAGACCCACAAGGGCAGAAGATGTTGGCGCAGATGCGCCAGGCCGCGCAGCGCCGCGCGCTATCTCCACTGGGGCTGGGCACAGATATGGAACCGACCGGCTTCGTGTGGGCCGAGGCGGATCGCATCGTCGGCAATCTTTCACTGCGCTACGCTCTCCCCAGCCGCACCCGGGGACAGATGATCGGCAACGTGGTCGTCCACCCAGAGTATCGCGGGATGGGTATCGGCCGCGCGATGGTCAAAGCGGCGATCATCGCAGCACAACAGCAAGGCGCACGGTGGATCGGCCTGGAAGTGCGCGAGGACAACCCGGTGGCGTGCGGACTGTACACGCATATGGGATTCGAGGCGGTGGGGCGGCAACTGCATCTCATCCGGCCAGTGGGCACGTCCTGGCCCAACGGAATGGGGACGGCGTTAACATGGCAAGCAAGCAGGCCGAAAGATCGTCTCCGCTGGATGCAGTTGGCCGACGCAGTCTATAGCCGCCGCCAGAAGTGGGTACTCGAAATCCGGCCCAATGAATACAACTACGGCGGCCTGGAACGCAAGCTCGATCTGTGGTTTTCCGGCGAGCACGAAGAGGCCTGGTTATACGGGGAAACCGAAGCGCAGCTGGCCTTGCATGTTAAAACCGACAAACGCAGCCAGTATCATGTGTGGGATATACTCACCCATCCGCAAACCGGGGAAGCCGGTGCACAGGCTGTCGTGGCGCAGGCATTGCGCGCAACACGACGATTTGCGCCGTGGCCGGTGATCGCGCTCGTCGCCGATCAAGCGCCATTAGCACAGGCATTGTACAATGTAGGCTTCAAACTGCACCGTTCCCTGACGCAGATGGTGTTGGAACTATAGAGCGCGCTGGCGCAGAGCTTCGTAAAGGGCCAACGAACCGGCGACGGCGGCGTTGAGCGAATTGATCTGCCCGCGCATAGGGATGGACATCAACCAATCACAGCGCTCGCGGACCAGCCGCCGCAGCCCCGCTCCCTCGCTCCCCACGACGATAGCCAGCGGCAGAATCATGTTGATCTCCGTGTAAGACCGTGCGTCGGGCACGTCCTCCAAGCCAGCAATCCATAGATCAGCCGTCTTCAACCGCTCGATTTCTTTCACCAGGTTGGTGACTTGTGCCACAAGGAGGTGTTCCACTGCGCCCGATGAGGTGTTGACGGTAGCCGGTGTAACGCCAGCCGCACGACGTTCCTGAATCACGACACCGTGAACCCCCACGGCCTCGGATGTGCGCAACAGGCTGCCCAGATTGTGTATATCCTGGACCAAATCGAGTAGCAACAGCAGCGGGGTCTCCTGGCGCGTCTGGGCCAGGTCCAGCATGATGTGGATGTCGGCATAAGGATAGCCGGAGGTTTCGAGGACAACGCCCTGGTGATCGTCGTGGCCGATGACGCGGCCGATGACCTGACGCGAGCATTTTTCGATGGGGATATGCCGTTGTTGCGCTGTCGCCGTAATCTCGTCGATGATAGGCGCGCGGGCGGTGCCTTCAAGCAAGAGCAAACGTACGGGCTGCCGGCGTCCGGCGCGCAGCGACTCGTGGACTGCCTGCCGCCCGAAAAGCCACTCACGCACGGGCATTACCTCGTCAGGCCAGCCGCCACGTCGTATCGTCGGGGCCGTCTTCGATGAGAATCCCCAACTCGGTCAAGCGGCTACGAATGGCATCCGCCCGGCCCCACTCCCGTGCCTCGCGGGCCTGACGCCGCAGTTCTAACAGGAATTCCACCAGACCCGCGACGGTCGGTCCACCCTCGCGCTCTTCCAGATTGTCGGGCACAATGCCGAGCACCTTTCCGCCCAGGTCGCGGAAGATGCGGTCCATTGCAGCCAACGTCCCCATCGCCTGGCGCGGGTTCTCATCCAGTTGGCGATTGACCTCCTTGACGAACTCGAACAACGTCGCCAACGCCTGTGGGGTGTTGAAATCGTCATCCATAGCGGCCTGAAAATCATCGCGGTAATCGTCCAAACTGCCGACCTGCGCCAGCACCGCTGTCCCAGCCGCCGAAGCCGCGTCTTTCATCGCGTAGCGGAGCTTGCGCACCGTGTTATGCAGACGACCAACGCCGCGCTGCGCTGCCTGGAGGGCGTCGCGGCTGAAATCGATGGGTCCCCGGTAGTGGCTGCTTAGGATGAAATAGCGGATCGCTTCTGGGGAGTATAGGCTAAGGGCGTCCTTGATGGTGAGGAAGTTGCCCAAGCTTTTGCTCATCTTCACACCATTGACGGTGAGCGAACCAACAAGGAGCCAGTAATTGGCGAAAGGCGCGTCGTTGCGGGCTTCGGCCTGCGCGATTTCACATTCGTTGTGGGGGAACATGTTTTCCAGACCACCACCGTGGATGTCGAAGGTTTCGCCCAGATACTTGGTCGCCATCACCGAGCACTCGATGTGCCAGCCGGGATAGCCCTCGCCCCACGGACTGGGCCAGCGCAAGATATGTTCGGGATCGGCGCGTTTCCACAGCGCAAAATCGGCGGGATGGTGCTTGTCCTCGCGCACTTCGACCCGCGCCCCGGCCTGCTGCTCGTCGACCTGACGTTGGGAGAGCTTGCCGTATTCCGGGAACTTCTCGACGGAGAAGTAGACGTTGCCGTCCACCTCGTAAGCATAACCCTGGTTGAGCAGGTCTTCGACCCAGACAATGATCTCAAGGACATGACACGTGGCACGTGGGGTGATATTGGGACGGACGACGCCCAATGCATCCATATCGTCGTTGAAACTGTTGATGTAGGTTTCCACCAACTCCATTGGCTCAACACGCTCGCGGCGTGCGCCCCGGCTGATGCGATCCTCGCCAGTATCCAACAAGTGGCCCACGTCGGTGAAATTACGCACATAACGGACGTTGTAACCGAGATGGCGCAGGTAGCGCACGATAACGTCCACGGCAACATACGTCTTGGCGTGTCCAAGATGGGCATGATCGTAGACGGTCGGGCCACAGGCATAAAGGCTTACATGTTCTGGATGTAATGGTTTGAACCGTTGCAGTTCACGGTTGAGATAATTATAGACTTTGAGGGCCATATCCCACAACTCCCCGCTTATTCGCCGTTGTCGGGCCGGGCGAAAATCATCCGGCCAGCCGCCGTTTGCAGAATTTTGCTCACGGTCACGTCAATAGTTTCGCCGATGAAACGCGCGCCCTCCTCGACCACGACCATGGTGCCATCGTCCAGATAGCCGACCCCCTGGTTCTGTTCTTTCCCAGCCTGGAGGACGTGAATGGCAAAACTTTCCCCGGGAAGCAAGACGGTTTTGACAGCATTCGCCAATTCGTTGACGTTTAGCACGGTCACCGCCTGAAGTTCAGCCACCCGGTTGAGATTGTAATCGTTGGTGAGGATGGATCCGCCCATCTCTTTGGCCAGGGCGATGAGTTTGTCGTCAACTTCGCGCACGCTTGGCGCATCAGCATCGGTGAGGCGCACCGGCACGGGGGAGTCCTCTTGCAATTGGCGCAGGATTTCCAGTCCCCGCCGCCCGCGATTGCGGCGCAACGTATCGGCGGAGTCAGCGACATGTTGCAGCTCGTTCAACACAAATAGAGGCACGATCAATTCGCCCTGGATAAAGCCAGTACGACAAATGTCGGCAATCCGGCCATCGATAATAACGCTGGTATCCAGCAGCACTGCCGGTTTACAGTGCTCTGCCGCTTCATCAGTGGGGGCAGTCACAGCTTCACTATGGAAAAAACGCCCACGCAAACCTTGCAGCAGGTCAGGACGGATCGTCGTAACCGTCAGGCCGACATATCCAAAAGCGGCAGCGACAATAAAGGGGAGCAGCTGCCCCAAAGGACGCGGCAACAACGACAAGGGATAGGCTGCAATAGCACCTAGCGCCAATCCCAGGAAGAGGCCCGCTGTCGCCGAAAAGATGACCGGTGCCGGAAGTTGTTGGATGGCACGGCGCAGCCGGTTGAAAGGTTTAAGCGTCAACCGGGGCATAGCAATGAAACCAAAAATCGCGCCAATGATACCGCCAGCGATGGTAATGTAAAGGTGAATGGATTGAGGTATTGCGGGAATTTCTACAATTTGAATGCCTAGGGCTGCTCCTGCCGAACCGAAAACAAAAAGGCCAATGATACGGAGTATAAGCGTTGTCTCCATAAATAAGTTCTCCATAAAGAGCAAGGATGATAACATATAAATGCATTTTAAGTTGCTTACGTTCAATCTTAGCACGGTCACAAGAAATGTCAAAATGTTGACATTATCGAAATTTTCGTTATAGTCTAGGGTGAAGTTGTGTGCATCAATCTTCACAGGAGTAAGAAAATGGCAAAATGTCCTGAATGTAATGGTAAATTAGTCGTCCCTCCCGACCTTGAGCGATGGGATCGCATTTTCTGCGAAGCGTGTGGCATTGAACTCGAAGTCGTGGATGTCAATCCGCTGGAACTTGAAGCCGTCTACGATTTCGAAGACGACGACAACGCTCTGGACGAGTTGGAAGAGGATGAAGACGATTTGGAATGGGATGATGAGGACGATGATGATGAGAACGATGAAGAATGGTAATATTCTCTAACCATCGCCATGCGTGAACAAAGACAAAAACAGGCCATCGGGATCTCGATGGCCTGTTTCTTTTATCCGACTGAAGGGATCACGCTGCCCGGCGCGACAGGAAGAAGAGCGCCCCAACGGCAATCGCCAAAATAAAGACGATAATGCCGGTAATTCGCAGCACTGTGTTGAGCACTCTGGTGATGCCACCGGGTTTTTCAGTCTCCTCTTCAGGAGCAGCCTCAGTGGCTTCCGGTGATTCTGGTTGCTGTTGAGGCGTTCCGGGTTCGGCGGCGCTCTCATCTCGCGCGTATCCAAGGTTCAGAGAAGAAACCTGACCGGCGCTTAACGGAATATTCCATTGTCCGGTATCGGTAAGCGTATAGCCCGAGGGTGGGGTATGGCGCAAGATATAGTTCCCCGGTTCGAGATTCTGGAAGCAGTATGGCTCGCTGATTCCATCGGTCCGATACGTTCCCGCCGGGCCAGACATCCCTACGAGGGTGATTTCAGCGTTCGGCAGCGCCATCTCACCAGCACTAGCATCAGCTTGCCTGAACATATCGTTGTTGGCATCGTAATAGGCCAGCACACACAGTGAAGCTGTGTTACCGGTGGGGGCCGCCGGTAGATTACCGCTGCCGGCAGGATCGGGCGTCTCCACAGGCGCTGGCTCTGTCGCCTCAACGGGCGTCTCAGATTGCGTTTCAGGCGTGGCGGTAGGCGCAACCGTCAGGGGCGTCCCAGAGATGATGACTTCCTGGTCAACAGAGAGGAAATCGTTGATGACAGTGCCCGCATTGAGACGACGCAACTCGTCCAGGTCTACACCATACTGAATCGCCAATCCGAACATTGTATCACCAGGGACGACAATGTGGACTACCGAGCCATCAGATCGTGGGGTAGGCGTACTCTGCGGAACGACAACGACAGCAGTAGGCTGCACTTCCGAGGTTGGCGGAGGGGGTGCGGCCGTTGGCTCGGCGGGCGTGCCCGCCGCAACCACTTTCAGAGCCGTATGATCCACATACGCATCGTTATGTTTATACTCCCACTTGGCCTCAGCACGGGTAAAGAATGTTACCGCACCGCTCGGTCCGACGGTAGCCTGGACCGGCCCCACCAGTCCGAATTTGTCGTAGTGATAATAGGGCGCACTCCAGGTGATGTTAGAACTGAAGGGGTCCGTCCCCCCGTTTGGATCGATGCCAACCCGGAAACCGAAGGCGTACGGGTCTCCGCAGGAGAGTGCCTTCTCGGAATCCACATCGCACGACCAGGCATGGGCATAGTAGGAAGCCTCAACCACGGTGCCGGGTGCAACATTGCGCACCACCTGCAACTGACCGGCGTTTTGTTTTCGGAAGAACGTGAAACACTTGGTCGAGTAGTAGCCGCTGTAACTACGCATTGGGTCCAAGAATGGATGTTCCTTGGCAATAACCAAACATTCCGGACGGCCAAATCCACTGCCCTCCTGCCACCAGGTGACCCAACCTTCGGGCGTGTAAATCTCGCCATACTGCACACCGGTATAGGTGTCACGCGTCCAGTTGTTCCAATTGGGTGACGAATTATCGATAGCCCGGCCAATGCCCTCGAATCCAGGGTTTACCAACAGGTTCGTGCCCACTTCCTGCGGCAGAGCCGATTGTAGTTCACGCGCAGCGGCCAGCGGAACCAAAATCAGCGTGGACAAGGTCAACGTCAATAAAAACGACGCTCCCAATCCTTTTATACGTTTGTTTTTCATCGGTTTGTGCCTCCTTATTACAATTCGCAGCACAGTTTTATGATTCGTCCATTCCCTTACAGAAACAACCGCCAGCGTTGTAGTCAATCAGCGCCGGCGGTAGGATGAACGAAGTATCGGATACCGGAAATTATAGCATAGCGGTTGATGTTGTCAAACATGGTGCAAAATGGACCTAAACTACAGCGATCTGTCTCCAAAGCTTAATTGTCGACTTTCTGCGCATATGTGGTGAAGAGGTCGCCTAAATTGATGCGCAGGGCCAGCTCGCGCAATTTCAACCACGTTACCAGGCGTTCCAGAGGTTGTCCCACCAGTGACGATAACGCCGCAACCCGGCTAGCCAAATATCCGGCCTGCAGATAACGGCCCTGTGCCCCCATCCACAGCACACGGAATCCGGCCCGGTTCAACATGGCGGACAACGTATGGCGCGAGAAGTAGAACAGGTGCATTTCCATATACCAGGGCCAGCGCCGGCCCATCAAACGCGAAAAAAGGCTATCGATATCCATCGTATGGACAACGAGCAGTCCGTCGGATTCAAGCGCGCGCCAGGCGGCCTGCAATGTGCGGAATGGATCAGGGACATGCTCGATGACATCCCACATAGTGACAACGCTGAAGTGTCCGGCAGGAAACGTGACGTTTTCGAGCGTGCCCAGATGCATCTGGAGACCCTGCGCGCGGGCCTGTTCAACCGCCCAGGTACTTGGTTCGACGCCCCAGGCATCCCACCCGTGGCGCGTGGCGATGTCCACGAAGACGCCGGTATGTGCACCCACGTCGAGCAAGCGGCGGCCCTGAGCCGGACCAGTCACACGCTCCAATGGGCGCAAGTGGTGTTCGAACGTCAACACGCGCCCTTCACGTTCTTCGACATACAACGGGTCTTGCACGGCCTCGTAAATGTCGAGCACTTCCGCACTTTGGGGGCGGGGATCAGCGTAGACAAAGCCACACTGTTGACAGGCGACGATGGGGCCGTGGTAGCCGTAGCCACCACTGGTACAGGCGTAGGCGTTCCAAACCTCATGCGGGCGGCTTTTCAACGTGGAAGGGATGCGCACCCGCGCATCATCTGCGCCGCATAAGTTACAACGCACGTGCTCCATCGAAGGCACTAACTCAGTTGGCGATACTCCACTTTCCCGCAAAGACGTCATGCCGCCTTCCCCAACAGGCGCGTGCGGAAAAGACGCAACACCGTGTACAAGGCTTTCACAATCTCGTTCCGTGATATTTTCGATACGCCCTGCTGGCGGTTTTGGAAGACGATGGGAACTTCGCCGACCTTCCAGCCGGCACGTTGTACTCGGTAAAGCATCTCGATTAAAAAAGAATAGCCGTTGGAGAAAATTTGGTCAAGTGCAATGGATTCCAACACCTGGCGACGATAACAGCGAAAACCGGCGGTTGTATCGTTGGCTTGCAGACCAAGCAACATGCGCGCAAAAGCGTTCGCCCCCCAGCTCAACATCTTGCGTGGCAGTGTGCATTCGATAGCAGCGCCACCCGGCACGTAGCGGCTACCGATGACCAGATCGTAGCCCTGCCCAATCTTGGCAACCATATCGGAGATGTTTTTGGGCGGATGTGAGAAGTCAGCGTCCATTGTGATGATAAGCTCGTATCCGGCAGCGATGGCCTTGTGGAAACCCGCGACGTAAGCCGTGCCCAATCCCAGTTTGCCGGCGCGGTGAATCACGTGGACGCGGCCTGAATTCTCATCTGCCAGCCGGTCGGCGATGGCACCGGTGCCGTCGGGCGAGTTGTCGTCCACGACGATAACGTCGACGGTCACGGGCAGCGCGAGTAGCTGCGTGACAAGCGACTCGATGTTTTCTTTTTCGTTATAGGTTGGGACGATGACGGTTGTTCTCATTTCATCCACTTTTTCCCTGTGTAATGTGTACGTTCAACGGAGCGTATTGTAACGTGTTGGGGGAAATCGGCAAGAGGATTCCGCATTGGTCATTTATGCAGGTCGGGAGAGGACATTGTGTGGCGGTAAAACTGCGCGGTTTGTTCCGCAATGCGTTCTTGGCTGTAGTACTGATGCACTCGACGATATCCTTTTTCGGCTAGCTTCTCACAGAGTTCTGGCGATGCGATTAGACGCTGCAAACACGCGGTCAGGGCAGCCACATCCCCTTCAGGAAAAACCAGGCCGACGTCGCCGATGACGCCAGGGATCGCGCCGGAATCCGACCCAACGACGGGGACTTTGCACGCCATCGCCTCCACCAACACGCGCCCAAATTGTTCTTTCCACCAGGGCCGGGTGCGGGAGGGCAGCACCAGAGCCTGGCTTTGGTTGAGCAGTTCTACCATACGCTCAATCGGCACCGGGCCGGTGAAGGTGACTCGGTCGTCGAGGCCCAGGGCGTGGGTCAGGGCTTCCAGGTCGGCGCGCGTCGGGCCACTGCCGATGAGCATGAGTTGCGCGTGGGTATCCAGGTGGGGCAGCGCGTGCAACATGGTGTCAAGGCCCTTTTCTTCGGCCAGCCGCCCAGCGTAGGTGATGGTGAATTTCTCAGAGGTGGGAAGTTTCTCTTGTGGTCGGAAAACCTCTAAATTGACGCCCTCTTGTAAGACGACTTCGGCCGGGCCGGTATAGCCCATTTCACGCAGCACCGTCACGGCTTCGGCGGTGGAGCCGAGGATGGCGTCAGCCTGGCGGAGGGTCGCGCGGGTGACTTGCCACACATACCACGCTTTGGGGCGGTTCAGGTTCTGCCATGTGTGTAGGATGAGGCGCGCACGCGGTGCGAAGAGGCGCCGCGCCAGGGCGATTTGCAGCGCGGCAAGGCTGTCCGGTTCCTCTTCGGCGTGGATGAGGTCGGGTTTGAAGGCGGTCATGCCGAAGCGCAAGGTGCGGTAGAGGACGCGGTGGTGGTCGGTGGGCGATCCGATGAGGGGCACGGCCAGGGTGTGATAAGGTTGATCGGGGATCACGGGCAGGTCTACGTGACCGTAGGCATCGCGCCACCGGCCGGGGCGCACGAAGGTCAGTTCGATATCGGGGCAGGCCGCGAGGAGCGCGATTTTTCGTTCCATAAGCGCATTGCGGTAGCGGGCGATGTAGAGTACGCGCATCGGTTTCCGCCTTATACCACCAGTCGGCGCAACAAACACGGCAGTGCGGTCCAGGCGCGACGCAGTGGGCCGTATCCGGCCGCTTTAGCTTCGTCGAAAATCGCGTCGAGCATATACAGGTGCGTCAGCACGTCGAAGCGCGCTTGGCGGCGTTCTTCGGGGCTGGCTGTGCGCATGGGGGCACACTGGCGAAAAGTCGGCGCCGCCACCGTTGCGAGGAGGGTCTGCACGCGCTGTCCGTAGGTGTGTTGGGTGATGGCGCGTTGGTGGCCGGCCTGCGCGATTTGCGCGCGTTCTTCTTCATGTGCTAGGTAGTAGGCGATTTGTTCGAGCAAATCGGCGTCGTCCTCAAAGGTGACGATCTCACGCCCCGGTTCGTACAGTTCTTCCAGGCCGTTGGCGATGGAGTCGGTGAGGAGCATCGCGCCGCTGGCCGTGCCCTCAAAAACGCGCATGGTGACGTCCCCGGCGATGCTGGTGTTGAAGACAATGCGCGACTGGCTGTAGACTTCACCCACTTCGGCCGGCGTGTGGGGACGATAGAGATCGTTGGTGTGGAAACGCTCGGCGATGAGTTTGAGGCGCCGCGCACGGGCGGTTTTCTGATGGGCGCGCGCGATGTTGCCGACGAAGCCGACGTCGTAAATGCGGGGCAGGCCGTGATCGTAGTGAACGTCGGGCGCGGCAGCCAGGGGGAGCCAGTAGACCTGGTCGTGACCGACGGCTTCACGGAACGCGGGCAGGTAGTCCTTTTGGGCGATGAAGACGGCGTCGAAGAACCGCGCCGCGCTTTCCCGCCAGTGGCCGAGGTGGACGTCAATGAGGTAGCAAGCGGTGGGGATGGGGAGATCGGCGATGCCGGGGGGGAAGTAGCGACCAGCAGAATCAATCCAGAGATAGAGATCAGGTGGCTCAGGCAGTTCAGCTAAAAGTGGGGCTGCCGGCATTGCACCATCCCAGCCAGTACGTTCACGGTAAGGCAAGCCCACATAAGTGACCTGGCATCCCAATAACTGGAGGGCGCGTTCCATGTGATGACCGGCCGCAATTTGTCCCCAACGATACCCTAGCGCAACATGGGACTTTTGATGGGTGGGGGCCGAGGGTGAACCAGGCAGGGCGCTTTCTGTCATTGTCACTCTGTAACCCCTGTTGAGCGGATGAAGGGTTGATCATTCAACAGGGCGTCGCATATCAAATCAATTTCGGGTTGGGCGCCAGGATGCAACGCATCCAGGGTGTCGAAATTAAATTGCAGGCGCGCGCCAGGCAGCATCGTGATGGCCGGGAAGGGCAACATGAACCGGAAGAAAAACAAATAGGCATACCGTCGCGCGGATTCGAGCATTTCGGTTGATATGGATTCAAATTTTTCGAGGTTGGTCAGCAATTGGAGATAGGCTGCGCGGTCTGCTGGATCGTAGGTGAAGCCTTTACCAGCATAATGCGTCTCTCCGCTGACAATCACGGGCTTCCTAGAGAGGGCCATTTCCAGTCCCGTGGTTGAAGTATAGATCAACCCCACACAACTCAGGTTCATCAACATATAGGAACTGATCGCGCTTTCCGGGTAGATGATTTTGATGTGGTCGGGCAAGTCGGCGAAGCGAGATTTCAAGAAGTCAGCCACTTTTTCTCGCGTTTCGTGCATCGGAAGGCGGATTTCGGCGGGATGGATGCGAATCACCAATTGGGCATCCTGGCGGGGGATAAAGTGGCGGATGGTGGTGTCTAGCCAGTCTGTCATATTGTCAAAAATGCGCTCACGGTCGAGGACAGCGCTATCCCACAGAATATTGGTCAGCATGAGAACGATCTTCTTGCCACGGTCAAGGTGGAGCTGCTCGATGATCTTTTGTTCATCTTCCTGGATAGATGGATAGTAAGCAGCCGCATCCCGTTTTCCTCTACGACGCGCGAGCAAATAGTCGTCCAACTGGGCCGCTTCGGCTGTTGACAGGGGGATGTCTTTATACTTTTGCCAGATTTCGTCAAGGTCAAAGTGCCCCGCGATGCGATTGTGTGCGAATACAATGGTGTTTGGCATAAAGCCCACTTCGTGGGTCACGACCGGTATAGCTTTCTCGCGCGCCAGTTCGAGCATAATGCGCTCGGCAAAAAACAAGCCATTCAGCAAGTAAAGCTTGTCCGGTTGGACCGCATCCAACAGTCGCCGTCCGACGCGCACCATCATCGCGCCGCTGATGAGAAAATGCTTATAGGAACGTTGAGATAAATCATCGTCACCAATCGTTCCGCTGGA